>VMHT01209279.1_pt1 | contig 71486 bp, 39 predicted proteins | sample 4693611 | NCBI WGS metagenome assembly VMHT01 (sample SAMN12280063, study PRJNA550983) | marine metagenome | isolation source: seawater sampled from same location over 5 years 0.02-0.2 micron viral filtrate | place: USA: collected off the coast of southern California halfway between the port... ...
GGTGTTGGTTCTGGTATGATTTCTTGAAAATCCACACATATTTCACAATCTACCCTTGGTACCTCCAATTTTATTATTTCATCGTAACATCCGTCAGACGATATTCTCATATAACAGTGCGGTACGAAAGGATTATTAGGGTCATTACTAATATTTAAATCACTATCCTCAAACATTAAATCAAGTGGTATATCCTCACTAACTATATTCGCATACACTAAATTAGTTGTATCCCCACTTGTTAAACCCGAATATAAATCAACGGGAAAGTCATCTAATGAATGACTGTTATCTAACGAAATATTTAGTCTTACTATTCTCCCCATATTATTCTTCTGTACAATCAGGTATACTATAACCTAAATTATTAATCGCTGTAATTATAAGTCCCATATAATATTGTGGAGTACTCGATGGAGTAACACCGTAGGTATTATGTATTTGACTTTTATCAGATAATCCATTAACACCACTATAATTACCTAAACCATTTTCAACCGCTTCCAATAAATTTCTAAAGGACAAAAACTGTCCAGTAGTACTAGTTTCGACTTGGAAAATTTCTCCAACAATATAATTAAGTGGATTATTATCAATGTTATTTCTTAAAAGTACCATGTCATTATCAAAAGTGGAAGTTCTTGGGTCTGTGTTAGACCACCCAGTACTACCGTGGAGAGATGAGGCACCTTCATCTTGAAATGATAAGTTTATAACTTGAGTAATTGATGATGTTGTACCAGTCGTTGATAGACAACCGTAACTTCTTTCATAAAAACCTTCCTCCGACATATTTAAAACTCTTACCCTACTATCGTACAGTGCTGAGTCATTGTTATAAAATGGTAATAAACAATCTTTAAGAATCGTACTCGCCATAGTATCTAACGGGGATTTGGTACCACTCATAGACCCCGAATTATCAAAGAATATATTAATTTCGGTCTCGTCATCAAGTACAATTGATGTAGGTGTTGGGGTTGGGGTTATTCCCGGTGTCGAAGTTGGTCCGGGTGTTGGTGTCGGTTCGGGTGTTGGTGTTGGTGGTAGTACACATTCATAAGATACACTAAACTTTATCTTATCGTAACATTCAAATGTCTTACTATCATGTATGTATATGTTTTCTACAATGTACCTTGGTGTTTGATTGTTCTCACATACATCTATAACGTTTACTTTATCCTCCATTTTCAACCAAAATTCGGTGTCAAATTCTAAATCATAAAATATTACTTCTGATGATGATGGTATACCATTAACCACTTCGGGTTCATTGTCACCAATATAAATTGGTTCAGTTCTATAGTCTCTGTCCGTAGAGTTTGGCCAAGAATTATCAGGTCTAGGTCCATCTAATTTTGTAAACGGTCCATAAGGTGACAACCCAATACTTAAATCAAAGTCATTAGGTGAAACAATATCAAATACCCTTACAATTAATCCCATACATATAAATACATTAATAAGTAGATTACTTTAAATAAAAAAACCCGTCATAATAACGGGTTTTTTAAAGTATATTAAACAAGTTAAGTTATTCCATACATTCTGTATTCGTACAACCTTTTGATTTGTTAAGAAGTTCGTGTTTGATTAATACTGCGTTTCTTTCAGATACTGAATTCACTGCTGTGATTATACCACAATATGAAGTTTGTTCTGAATTACAAGAAGTACCATCTGTAAATTGTACATATTCACCCACAATATAAATACTTGGGTTAGGAGGAGTACTTAAATTACCCTCAATACAACTTATATCATCAGCTAAATAGAATAGTTGATCATCGTTACATCTACTAACTACAAAAACTGAAGATGATGAAGGTTCTGGCGTTGCGGTAGGTGTTGGTATTTCTCCACCTTCACACGTTAAACCTGCCCAAGGTACTGAATTAGTACAGTCTCCTGTTGATGTTATTGTTCCTCCCGAAATTGTTGCTGCAATTGTGTATGTAACACCAGTAGTTAAATCTGATGCGGTTACCCCTGTTGCAATTATTGTATCTGCAGGAGAACCATTACAGTGTTTACCGACAATAGTGAAATTATCTGCCTCCGTAGTTCCTGTGTACAACCCATTTAATGTGAATGTTACTTGATAGTCGTTTGATGCTGCCATATTATTTAATTTTATTTTCTTTTATTATAAATATATCGTTATTACGATTTATTCGTTTTGTTATTTTTTTATTTATTCGAATCCTTTAATACTTTTACTACAATCCGAGTTTTGAGTACACGAAGTATCAAAAGGTGTTACTGTTATCCCCCCTGATTGAGGTCCATCGAAAGTATTACCACCTAAACCATATTTAAAACTATGACTAACTGGTGATTGACTACAGAATTTAAAAATATTACTATCCTCGTCTTCACCAATCTCCGCTAAATATTGAGCTAGGTTTATATCAGTCAACCCATTTTCACAATCATTATTAACGTAGTATAAATCCTGACCACCGTTTGTTAATTTACTTGAAATAACACCGACCTCTACACAATTACAGCCATCACTATCATCAAATGTACTTTCAATAGTTGCACTGTTGGCGGTACATCCATTCGCATCTGTTACTACGACGTAATAATATCCTTGTGATAAATTACTGAATGTCTGTGAATGGTTGGCCGAAGTTACACCTGTAATTGTTGCAACTAATGTCCCACCACCAACCGTATATGGTGAAGTGGTATCCTCATATAATCTATAAGTTTTTGGCCACACACCTCCCGTAGATGTCACGGTAATACTACCCGTACTTCCTGTTGTTGTGGTAAACGATGTTATAGAAACCGTTTGTGCCGTTGGTTCTGTGACTGTGATCGTATATGCTTCTGTACATCCCGAACCATCTTTTATGGTAATATAATGATCGCCCGCAGATAAATTATTATAAGTATGAGGGGACGTGGTTAAGTAAGAACCTAAACCAAATCTATGTGAATATGTTCCACCATTACCACCTGTCATACTTGAAACTTCAATTTCTCCATCAGAACCTCCGTTACAACTCACAGATGACATAGTGAATGTCGCACTAGGGTCTGTTTTACTTAAAGTTACTGTACCTGTAGTACTACAATTTTCACCATCTTTAACTCTCAATAGGTATGTCCCTATAGTTAGATTAGAAAAAGTTCTATTTGACTGATAATTTATCCCGTTATTTATGGAATATTGATATGATCCATTACCCCCACTTGCAGTAAATGTTATTTCTCCGTCACTATCCCCATTACATGTTGGGTGGGTTACTGAAGTGGTGAAACTTACTGCTGTAGGTATTGTTATTGTTCTATCATATGTCCTTGTACATCCATCTCCGTCTTTTATAGTAATTGTATATGTTCCTGAAGATAGAGGTGAGTAAATTGTTGGACTACCTATTGTTGTATATGGACCATTCCCAATTTTTGATTCATAAGTTGGTCCGTTTCCTCCCGCAGGACTCGATACTGTAATCGCACCACTACCCGAACTACAACTTGGGTTAGACGTAGTTACTGTAGCCAATGGTGAAGATTTAGATAAGTTAACCGAAACTGAATCACTACACCCATTATCATCTTCTGCATATAAAACATAAGAACCTGTAGTTAAACCTGTAACCGTTATATTAGTTATTAATGTACCATTTAGTCTGTATGTGTATGAACCTGAACCACCACTAACCGCAAAATTTATACTACCATCACTACTGTAACTACATGAAGGATGAGATAAACTAGTGTACGATACAACAACCGACGTTGGCTCTGTAACACTTCTACTGTACCCTCTTTCACAACCATCACCATCTTTTATGGTAATAGTATGACTACCAACAGTTACTGAAGTGAATGTATATGAATTAGATGAAAAGTTCTGATACGATCCTGTGTCTAATTTAACTTGGTATGTACCTCCATTCCCACCTGATGGATTAGAAACGGTTATTGATCCTCTGTCTCCGTTACACAATGCGTTTGTTACTGAAATGGTTGCTGTTGGGTTAGTCTTTGTCAAAGTGTACGAAACTGTACTTATACATCCACGAGTATCCTTAACATATGCGGTACCACTTCCTACAGACAAGTTATTAAATGTATTAGATATGTAATAATTTGACCCATTAATAGAATACACATATGATCCCGATCCACCACCACCTGTTATGGTTATTGATCCGTCTTTACTATTTGCACAAGATGGATGGGTTACAGATACAGATGATGTTACTGCTGTTGGTTGACCTAAAGTATAAGAATAACTTCTACTACACTGTTGACCATCCCTAACCTGTATTGTGTATGTTCCGGCGGATTTATTTGTAAACGTTACTGCGGAACTAAAATTAGTCCAATTACCACTTTCAAATTTAAACTGATACGTACCACCGTTTCCGCCCGTAATTGATGATAATGTGATGTCACCATCATTACCTCCATTACATGAAGGTTGATTACTGTAAATTGATGCACTTACTTGTGTTCTATTTAATGTTGTTGATGTGGTATCCACACAACCATTACTATCTTTAACATATAACGTATATGTTCCATTACCAAGACTTGTGAATGAATTTGATGTTTGATAAGATCCACTACCTATTTTATAAGTGTACGATCCCGTACCACCACTACCTGTAACAGTTATAGAACCATCAGTATCACCAAAACATGTTGGATTCGTTGATGCAGTACTTGCAGTAACTCCATTGTTTTCTGTAATGGTCTTAATGTAAATCCCTTCACAACCATCACTATCTTTAATATAAATATTGTAGGTATCTGGTGATAAGTCCTCATAAAGTTGGGTACCTGTTAAGTTAACATATGTTCCATTACTATTTAATTTGACTTGGTATGTTGCTCCCGACCCACCTGTTGGATTAGAAACCGATATTGTACCATCGTCGTCACCATTACATACCACATTTGTGGACGTAATAGTTGCAAATGGTTTTGTAGTAGATAAAGTAACAGACCCAATACTTGAAGTACATCCATTACCGTCTCTTACTCTTATACTATTACTACCTGTCCGTAAACCTGTTTTTACGTTTGATGATTGCCAAAAACCATTAAACTGATATTCGTAAGATCCGTTACCTCCTGAAGCTGTAAGAGTAATACTACCGTCTTTACCATTCCAACATGTTGGGTCAACATGTGTTTCTGTAAATGTTACAGCCGCGGGTTCCGTAATTGTTATACTATATGTTCTTTCACAACCATCACCATCTTTAACATAAATAGTATATGTTCCATCCGATAAAGTTGAATATAGTTTATAATCAGTTAAAGTTTCGTAGGTCCCATTACTATTTAATTTGACTTCATATCCACTACCTGATCCTCCTATAGCTGAAGTTACATTAATCCAACCATCACTACCACCGTTACATGTGACATTAGATTGTGTTACTGTTGCGGATACTTGTGTTACACTTAAAGTTACAACCCTACTATCAGTACATCTATTTTCATCTGTCGCGATGAAAGTATAAGTACCAGCACTCAAGTCTGAGTGAAGTGTTTCCGTTGTTTCGTCACCATTTATAGTATAAGTTATTTCACCTGTTCCACCAACAACAGAAAATTGTATTTCTCCATCACTCCCCCCATAACATGTTGGGTCTGTGTGTGAATCAGTTATGTTTAATACTGGTGGTTGTGTTATTGTTTTACTTACTGTACCTATTTCACCATTGTCATCTTTTATAGAAACAATGTACGTACCCGCCGAAAGGTTTGAGAATGTCGTAGATGTTTGATAATTTATACCGTTTATACTATACGTGTATGGTGAATCTCCCCCCGTTTGTGATGTAACTTCAATCTCACCTGACGAATCATTATAACAAGTTAAGTTTGTTCCACTAAGAGTACCTGATACAGATATATTTGTTATTGATATGATTATTTTTTTCTCATACCATAACCCTCCTTGATCTGTTGATCTTACTCTTATTGTGTATGAATTCTTGGTTTCATAATCAAAAACTTCACCACTTTTTAAGGTCGTTCCGTCTATATAAAATGAACCATTGTTGGTATCTCCAACACCACTTACTAATGTATATGTAAATGTATTTCCTGCGTCAGGGTCTGTTGTGGATAATGTTCCCACAGTGGTCCCTGTTGCCACATTCTCATCAATAGATGAATTAGATAATGATATGTTTGTTGGAGTTTCATTAACATTAGTTACATTAATAGTAAACGATTCTTCTCTGTATAAACCACCTTGGTCTGTCGATCTTACTCTAACTGAATAAGTGTTCTTAACTTCATAGTTGAATATTTCACTACTTTGAATCTTATCACCACTTATTTTAAATGAACTGTTATTAGTGTCACCCACTCCACTTACTAATGTATATGTGAATGTGTTTCCTGCGTCAGGGTCTGTTGTGGATAATTGACCAACCGTAGTACCCGTAGAACTATTTTCAGGAATATTATTATTTTTTAAAGTTATATCTGTAGGTACTTCGTTTGCGTTGGTGATATTAATTGTTACTGATCTTTCGTGTGTTAAACCACCTGAATCTGTTGCTTTGACTCTTATTGTATAGGAGTTTTTAACTTCGTAGTTGAACACCTCGTTAGATGTCAGAGTACCATTACTATTCAAACTAAACGAATCGTTGTTGGTATCTCCAAGACCACTTACTAATTCAAAAGTATGTGTATCACCCGAATCAACATCGGTGGCGGTGAATGTAGTAACTGTTGTTCCTGTCGATTGATTTTCTTGGAATGATACTGTTGATGGTGTTATGTTAGAAGGGGTTTCGTTAAGATCTGTAATCAAAATCGTAAATATACCTATGTGGGTTAATCCCCCCGAATCAGTAGTTTTTACTCTTATAGAATAACTGTTCTTACCTTCATAGTTATAAACTTCTTTACTTTTTAGAACACCACCACTTGTTAATGTAAATGAACCATTATTAGTATCTCCTAAACCACTAACAAGTTCATAAGAATGACTATCTCCCGAATCAACATCCGTACTACTGAAAGTACCTATTGTTGTTCCTGTAGATTGATTTTCCGCAATACTATTACTTGATAAGGATAAATTTGTTGGTGATTCATTAACGTCAAGTACTGAAATTGTAAATGTATCCGTATAAGTGTTATTACCACTATCCGTAACCGTCACTTCAATACTATAAGAGTTTTTAACCTCATAATTAAAAACTATTGCATTTTTTAGTACACCCGAACTTGATAAGGCGAACGCCGAATTATTATTACCACTACCCGTTAGTGCGTATGTAAATGTTTCGTTACTGTCAACATCTAACCCCGAAAAAATACCAATTGTTGTCCCCGTTGGTGTGTTTTCTCTTTGTGAATTATTACTTAAGGTTAAACCGTATGGTGTTTCATTAACATCGACTATGTCTACCGTAAATTCTCTTGTATTTGTTAATCCACCGTTATCGGTGACCTTAACATATAAAGTATATAAACTTTTTACCTCATGGTTGAAAACCTCCGCGTTAGATAATACCCCACCACTAGTCAATGAGAAAGAATTATTATCAGGATAATTAGCGGTATCTTCAAATACCCACGTAAACGTTCCTCCCTCATCATCATTTGCAACTAAGTTACCTATTGTAGTTCCCGTTGCCGTGTTTTCTGTTTGAGAAAAATTAGGTACTATTATGGAGGGTCTTGTATTAAGTGTAACATCAACATCAAAGTCACAATTTGGTGTAGGACTTGGTGTAGGTGTTGGTGTACTAGTCGGAGTTGGAGTAGGACTTGTCGTCGGACTCGGTGTTGGTGTAGGAGTTTCTGTTGGGCTCGGACTTGGACTTGGTGTAGGTGTTGGTGTACTAGTCGGAGTTGGTGTTGGACTACTTGTTGGGCTTGGTGTGGGTGTTGGTGTTGGTGTAACCACATTGATGTCCATATCAAAATCACAATTTGGAGTTGGACTTGGTGTAGGTGTAGGTGTTGGACTAGTCGTTGGACTTGGTGTAGGTGTGTTAGTTGGGCTAGGTGATGGAGTTGGTGTAGGAGTTTCTGTTGGGCTCGGACTTGGTGTAGGACTTGGTGTAGGACTACTTGTTGGTGTAGGGGTGGGTGTACTTGTTGGTGTTGGTGATGGAGTTGGGGTTGGTAAAATAATTTCATCATCAATCACACATGAATTATTATATAGTAATATTGAAGTTGCACTGTTAGGGACACTAACCGTAACTCCCGAACCACTTGTTAAATCATTGTACGTCACACCCGTTGCAGGTAATGAGGTACTCACTCTTGTTGCGATATTGGCGGCATCGACTTGATCGTAGTATATCGTATAGAGACTGTGTGAAGTCCCTGATGTTATTTTTATGTCGAATATTCTTGCCATTATTAAAATATATACTTTTTAATTCAAATTATGAACGGTAACATCCCCCTCAAAACTACAGTCACATAAAATGTGAACATGTAATAATGATGTTAATGTGGAATCCCACTCGGTTACTATTATGATTGCATTATTATCATTATCTATAAATCTTATATCAGTATCAAATAACCTATTTGAACCTGTTGGTGTAAGGGTACCATCTGTATGGTCAAAAGAACTTACTTCAGTCCCTACAGGTGATGTATGCTCCCCAATACAACTCCTTCTCATAGTACTACCTTCATAGTAAACGTAAACAATACATGTGTTTGTGTCGTAAGTCCATTCTTCACTATTCGTTGATACTACATTACCACTCTTATCTCTCACTTCATTACAATATCCACCCAATTCTTTAAAGTTGGACCCAACCAAGTTAGTGTTCCAAGTTTGGAATAGATCTGAGTTTATTGTTGTCGTACATGGTGCAGGACAATCTATTGGTGTAGGTGAAGGTGTTGGTGAAGGTGTTGGGCTTGGAGTAGGTGTTGGTGTAGGTGTTTCTGTTGGGCTAGGTGTTGGACTACTTGTTGGTGTTGGTGTAGGTGTTACCACATCAACGTCTACGTCGAAATCACAGTTAGGTGTAGGTGTAGGGGTAGGCGTACTAGTTGGGCTTGGTGTAGGTGTGTTAGTTGGAGTACTTGTCGGACTTGGCGTTGGTGTATTAGTTGGACTCGGACTTGGGGTAGGTGTAGGAGTACTTGTTGGGGATGGTGTTGGTGTAGGTGTAACTACATCAACATCAATATCAAAATCACAATTCGGTGTAGGAGTTGGTGTTGGAGTACTAGTTGGACTTGGGGTAGGACTACTTGTTGGTGTAGGTGTAGGTGTCTCCGTACTTGTTGGAGTGGGTGTAGGTGTATTTGTAGGACTTGGTGTAGGTGTGTTAGTTGGAGTAGGAGTAGGAGTAACTACGTCAACATCCACATCAAAATCACAGTTAGGTGTTGGAGTCGGTGTGGGTGTGTTAGTAGGGCTAGGTGTTGGACTACTTGTTGGGCTTGGCGTTGGTGTGTTAGTTGGAGTACTTGTTGGACTACTACTAGGTGTTGGTGTTGGACTACTTGTTGGGCTTGGTGTAGGTGTATTAGTAGGTGTAGGAGTAGGGGTAACTACATCAACATCAATATCAAAATCACAATTTGGCGTAGGGGTAGGTGTTGGAGTTGATGTACTTGTTGGTGTTGGAGTAAGACTACTTGTCGGACTTGGTGTAGGTGTATTAGTAGGTGTAGGAGTAGGTGTGTTAGTTGGTGATGGCGTAGGACTACTTGTTGGTGTAGGTGTAGGTGTTACCACATCAACATCAATATCAAAATCACAGTTAGGTGTGGGTGTGGGGGTAGGTGTATTGGTTGGACTTGGTGTGGGTGTATTAGTCGGAGTACTAGTAGGGTTTGGTGTTGGACTACTTGTTGGGCTTGGTGATGGTGTAGGAGTAGGTGTTACCACATCAACATCAATATCAAAATCACAGTTAGGTGTTGGACTTGGCGTTGGAGTGTTAGTTGGTGTATTAGTTGGACTCGGACTTGGTGTAGGGGTTGGAGTACTAGTCGGAGATGGTGTAGGAGTAGGTGTTACCAAATCTACATCAATGTCGAAATCACAATTAGGTGTTGGAGTCGGTGTTGGGGTATTAGTACTTGTTGGAGTTGGAGTAAATGTAGGAGTATTAGTACTTGTTGGGCTTGGTGATGGTGTGGGGGTCGGAGTTACCACATCAATATCTATATCGAAGTCACAATCTGGTGTGGGTGTAGGTGTTGGACTACTTGTAGGACTTGGTGTAGGACTACTTGTTGGAGTTGGGGTAGGTGTTACCAAATCCACATCAATGTCGAAATCACAGTTAGGTGTAGGTGATGGAGTTGGTGTTGGTGTACTACTTTCCGTTGGAGTTGGAGTACTTGTAGGAGTTGAGGTTGGTGTAGGTGTTACCAAATCTACATCAATGTCGAAATCACAATCTAATGTGGGTGTAGGGGTTGGTGTTGGATTTGAGACATTCGTTGGTATCGGTTCTGTAGGGCTTGGTGTAGGTGTTGGTGTCACTAAATCAACGTCCACATCAAAATCACAATTTGGTGTAGGAGTAGGTGTTGGGGTTGATGTGGGTGGTATATTAGTACTTGTTGGAGTCGGAGTTACTAAATCTACATCAATGTCGAAATCACAATCTAATGTGGGTGTTGGTGTTGGACTACTTGTTGGGCTTGGTGTGGGTGTTGGTGTAGTTAAGTCAACATCAATATCAAAGTCACAATCTAATGTAGGTGTAGGACTTGGTGTAGGTGTGGGTGTAGTTAAATCTACATCAATATCAAAGTCACAGTCGATAGTTGGTGTTGGGGTTAGTGTACTTGTTGGGCTAGGTGTTGGTGTGGGTGTAGTTAAATCTACATCAATATCAAAATCACAATTCGGTGTAGGAGTTGGTGTAGGTGTCGATGTATTTGTTGGTGTAGGAGTTGGAGTTGTCAAATCCACATCAATATCAAAATCACAGTCGATAGTTGGTGTAGGAGTAGGTGTAGGAGTAGGAGTTGTCAAATCCACATCTATGTCAAAGTCACAATTTGGTGTGGGTGTAGGTGTTGGTGTCTCCGTACTCGTAGGTATTGGTGTGTCCGTAGGTGTAGGTGTAGGTGTTTCAGTACTAGTTGGTACTGGAGTATCCGTAGGTGTAGGACTAATAGTAGGTGTAGGGGTAGGAGTTTCTGTACTTGTTGGTGTAGGACTACTAGTAGGTGTAGGGGTTGGACTATTAGTAGGTGTAGGTGTGGGAGTCGGAGTACTTGTTGGTGTTGCCGATGGACCTGGTCGTCTAACATCATCACATGGACCCGATACCATATATTCAATAACATTGGCATAGACTTTAGATATTACAATCCAACAATTTTGACCTGGTGATAATTTTTGAATTAGGTTAATTTCTTCATTTTGAGATCCACTGTTAATGAATTCAATATTTACCGCATCACCTATATTAAAATCTTCGTTTATTGCGGTATATCTTATTTCTCCCGTATCAAAGTGTTTAAGTTTAAACGCATTTAATGTATCACAATCATCTAATCCTGTTAAATCTCTTTCAATGTCATCTATATCCGGCATGTCAGAACAATCTAACTTATCTTGGAAGTATTGTTGCATTTTCATGTCCATGTTTTCGAACTTCTGTTCGTCATGTCCAACTAATACACAATCTTCGGAGTCTCCATTGAAAAGAATAACTTCAGAACAGTTAGTTGAAACATCGTAAACTGATGTTGGACTAACATTTAAATGGTAAAATAAATCTCTAACACAATAATCTAAATCGACTTTTAGTACTTCTATAGGGAAACCATGTTCATTAAATATATAATCTCCACTTTCATAGTAACCAACTTGGTAACTACAACAAGGATCAATAGGGTCATCAGGTCTTGGGTATAATTCTTCAGGATACTTTTCAGTGAATCTCCAATTATCACCCTGACTTCCATCTTCCATTGTTTTAGTCATTACCCATAATCTAGTGTTAGGTAAAAAACTAAATCTCTCATTTATCTTGTTAATTTTTGTGGAACCTAAACAGTCTTTATTTTCAACCGTTACGACCTTGTAATCATAAGAGAACGAATATCCACTAATAACCGCATCGTTATAGTCTTGAGATGAGAAAGGACAATCTTTATATACCCCTGAAAGTAATTGATCACCTATTACAACATTTTCAATGTTTATTTTTTCTAAAGTATTATCATCTAAATAGGTTTGTATTTGATCCCAAGTTGTATTTTCGTCAAGTATAACACCATTATTTACTTTTATAACTTTAGTATTTTGTCTTAGACCATAATCAAACGTAGGTCTATATTGTACAATAGGTTGTAGAGTATATCCCGAATAGTTATCACAGAAAGTAATACCCGATTGACTATTAAGGGGGTCACTACTATCGGGGTCATCCCCATCATCGTAAGTATCAAATGAGTATTGTAAATAATGACTTCTTGATGTAGTCACATCATCACCATCTACAGGGTCCCATTCAAATTTTTGTTGTAATCCCTCTATTCTTATTTTTTGATCACAATTCGCAGCGTCTGTTATTGATATATCAATGATATCATTTTCTCTAACATTGTTAACGACAAACGTACATCCCGAAACATGATTAACCGTATATGTATGACCACTAATTGATTCGTTATATCCACCCACACAATCTATGAATATGTTTAACGGCCACGATGTATTATATGGTGGACAATCGGTACATGGATCTCCATCATCTACAGTATCTTCATTACCAAATGTAACTCCTGATACTTCAAAATATACATCCTCCATTAAGATACAATCGTCCTCATCCTCTGGTAATGTGTAGAAAGTATTAGGACCGTAAACCTTAACCTTAGGGTCACATTGTGTAGTACCTGTTAGATATGTTGATTCCCAAAAGAAATCAAACGTACTTAAATCTAAACAATCTAAATCTGCGGGTATGTATGCATCACCGTATGGATCACCAGGGTTTGCAATATATAATTGTGTGTCGTATGTAAACGGTGTAATTCTTATTTTTTGGACACCATCACTATCAGTAAAGATTTCGTGAGAAACTATAGGTACATTTTCATATCCATAGTTTTCACCGTTAGTTGATAGTTGATTATTAAACCCATTTTCTATATTTTGATTTTCATCACTTGTTTCTGTATTACCTGTGATTCTTTCATATCCTTCTCCACCCGCGTGGTTACTAATGGTGTCATAACCAGTATATGCTGTTTTAGTATAATATTTTTCATTTATTTGAGAGAATATACTGTTGACCGCATTGACCCATAAAGGATCCAATACGTCTCTGTCAGGGTTTAGATTACATTTAAAATCACAGAGTAATGGTAAATGTTTTGACCCGTCAAAAGTCTCACCACCACTAAAAATAACATCATTAATAGTTGTACATTCAGAAGTAGAAATAAATGGATCAAATAATTGTCCCCCTGTAAGTGTGATCGGAGAAGACGCCGTATACTCTTCCCCCATTAAAACTATCTTTAGGACGTAAGTGACTCCACTTACAACAGTTAACCCCCTGAATAAATCCTTGTCACCTAAAAAATAAACTTCTAAATCTTCCTCTATAGAGTGTTCGAAACCTAATTTAGGATATAAATTATCCTCAACCTGTTCAATAGTACACGGTTTTAGGTAATCGTGTTTAGACCTACCAATACGACTATTTTCTAAGATAATACCACCAGTCCATAAAGTTGTTGCAGGTACAAACTGTTCTATTATTTCCACCCAATGAGGACTCATTCTATTAATGAACTCATTAACTGTTGGGAAACTATATGGTGTACCGACTTTTTCTAAATACCCCCAATAAACATCTTCTAATTGAATATAAGATTTTTGGTATTTTACAGTGTGTGAGTTACGTATTTGTTCATTCAATACGTTATCCATGTACTCCGCAAATGTGAAACCTGTTTGAGGTTCTAAAGTCTTTAATCCGAAACTTACCTCTAAATCTCTCGATTTTCTATATACATCATAATCAATACCTTGTGCGGACGATAGATAAATTTGTATATTTTTTCTATTTAAAGTTTTTGAATCTGTATCCGATAATAACTCCGTTTTATTGTTGTCTATGGTATTGTGTAATTCGTGTCCATAATCTAACCCATAAAACTGTCGATATAAATCAAAATAATCTTCACCATACGTGAAATCTTTATTCTTTGTTTTTATAATTTTTGGGTTAGACAACAAATTAGAATTTTCTGTATCTAATTCCGTCGATGACCTATGTTGTAAACTTATCTCATACCAACCCGCACCTTTTTGGAAGAACACATCATTATTCTCACTTACAATCTTTTGTGTATCACCATACTTTGTTGTTCCCGTTAATACTATCGGATACTCATCTACTTGATATGTTGTGGTACCCGTGGTTGTTATTCCTTGGTATATAAAAGAATATGTTTTATCTTCAAGGTCTATATGACCAACAGTGAATGTTTTTTCTAATTGAGTTAAATCATAAATGTCGTTATCAATATCTAAAGACAACTTCTTTACATCATCATATTTGTATACGTGCTCATTTATTTTAATTAGAGGTTCAGGTGCACCAATAAATCTTAAGAAAAATTCAATTGATTTTCTTGTACCTTTTGATTTGTAAATTCTTACAAGATTGATGACCAACCTTCTATAGAATTCCGCCTCCGCCTCAACCATATTCATTCCAAGGTTGTTACCCTCGAATTGACTTTCTATTCTTGAATATAGTGTATCTTCAAATGTTTTCTCATCAAATAGATTTACAGAATCTAAACCTAAGGTATTTGATAAATTCTTTAATAGTACATCGGGGATGTTATTGATTTTATCATAACTTACATTTCTCATGTATGCTATGTTGTCTATAAATTTCTTAACAGAATCAAACCCACTACCGTAGATCTGAAACATTGAAGACATTCTTTGGTCTTCAGTATCAAACTCGTTTAGAGATGCGGTCGTTAAGAATCTTGAAATTAAATTAGACTTATATTGATCAATCTCATCACCAATCGATTTTAAACTTTCAAGGTATGAGAGATATTCTGTACCTCCTATCTTTATATTCCAATTGTCTTTAAAGACTGGCCAAGTAATTTTAGTGGTTACTGTTTCTGTTTTAGAACCATCTAAAGAATCTTTTGGTAATTTAAACTCCGCAGTATACCTTGGTGAAGATTCCCTATCTAATATTAACTTTTCTAAATCATCTAAACTTTCGAAGAATTCTTCTACAGTATTACTGATAGGTCTAATAAGGAAGTTTTCACTGTATGTCGATCCACTAAACGGTTTACCCTTAACCTTTAATGTTATAAGTCCGTCAGTACCCGCCTTTGAATATGTTAGTATTTCATACTCTACCTCATCAATAATAAGGGAGTACTTGGAATAATTTTCAAAAAAGTTTTTAAACTCATTACTAACCTCAGGACTTACATTACTTGAAGGTTTTTCAAGTACAATGTCTAAAGGGTTGAATATTTTTGACTTCTCAAACTTAAAAGTGGTTGTTCTCGCCTTAATATCGTATGTGATATTTTCAGCGGTATATTGTGAAAATGAAATGGGAGTATCCTTGTCAATATAAAATCCCGCAGGGAATTGTTCTATTATATTATTGACAGATGAGGATAACCTCTTATTTAAAGACCCGAATAATGTCTTAGAACCCGCGTCTTTATTTTGTCTAAATTTTACCTTACCCTCTTTCTTTACTGACCTATTAGATTTAGTTTTAGGTGCTTCAGTTTCTTCTTTAAGATCATCTATCGTTAAGAACTCAGAGAAAGGTACAGATGTGAAACTTTTAGTATCTCTTTGTGGTATCGTCTTATCTATCGAAAAGTTTGTTGCAGTCAGCTGACTTGACCCATCAGTAATTTGATTACCGATTAAGTTATCATTAAAGGTATCCCTTCCGCTTGCAGCTTGACTTGGAACTTTTCTTTTCGCCATTATTCAGTGATATCATCAAAGTTTTTAGTTTCATCAATGTCGTCCCTCTCTTCTCTCACTTCGAAAAGTGTTTCGTTGAACTCATCTCTTACTTCAAACAAGTTAAATTGTTTGTAGATATTGTTTTCTGCGGTATAGATTGTATATATTCCATCAGAGATAGATTTAGTCTGATTACCATAGAATGCATATGCTAATGTTGTCTCGTCATGTTCTACCATTTCAACCTCAACCGTAGTAGGGTTAAAGAATGTATTTGATAGAATTATATTTTGAGATGGTTCCCCTATAAAAGGTACCGTATTTGGTCTATTTGATGGTGCTGATGACGGGGTTACCGTTAAAAACAACAAATTAGTTGCTTGGTCTGTGTATTGGTATCTTATCGCCTTTTGAGTTGTACTCGTCAGGTTTGATGTAATAGGAGTACAGTAGAATGAGGATGTAACAACTCTATAAAAATTAGGGGTTTTACTTCCGTCACTATTCAAATACTCAACTCTGTATCCAACCAACCCTTGAGGGTTAAACTTATTTCTATCTGTGGCAGGTACATTACTAAGATCTATAATAATTCCTCTTACCGATGGTAATGATGCTAACACCCCACAATCAGTTATAGATGTCCTTATCTGTTTAGGTCTAAGATGTAAGGTATATATACCTAACTCATCAAAGTCCGCCGTATCTAACTTTAAATTATATAACCCACCTAAAATTTCTACGTCGGGTGCGTTAGCCGCGTCCGTCGTATCTGAATTGTGATAGACAGGTGTTAATATATCTTCTGAATTTAATTTTTTAAATTGTACAGGTGCGTCGGATGTTCTCCCCGAAACGTAATGATAGAAAATTTCTACGTCTGCTGGTGACACATCTGCCGGTCTAACTGTACCATAACTACCTACTGCCATATCCTTTTAATTAATAAATATTATTCTATTGTTTTTTAACTTGGAAAAATCCATTTCCGTAGATATCAATTTCACCTACGTTATCAATTTCTCCTAATCTGAGGTTCATTTCCAAAACCCCTTGTTTACCTCTTTCAACAAATACGTCGGAAAAAATGGTTGGTTCGTCAATAAATCCAATGAAATGTTCGTTTCTCGTTAACATCTCATTAAAGACCTCTTCTTTTTGAAAATCTGTTGTTGTTCCCGTTATTGTTGTTATTCCGTCATCATAATCCTTATATGATAAATTATCTATAGTATACCCCGTATAACTACCCACACCGTCGGTACCTACTGTTGTTCCTTGATAAGTACTTTCTCCATATCTCTTTAATTCACTTAACCTACTTCTCCCCTTAGCCGCAAAATATATTGGTCCATCTGAGTCCTTTTCTACATAATCTAAATCATTTATGTAATCTTGGGTAATAGTGACTCCCGTAGTATATGGTAATATAAATGGTCCAAAAGATCCGTTAGAGTTAGTCACTGTTGTGTTTTCGGGTACTGTAATTTTTTTTGTTATTTTTTTCTGAGTCCAATTATTAGTTAAACCAATAGACACATTATAAGTACCTGAAGAAGGAAATGTATGTTGTTTATATTCTAAACTATTACCAAGACCAACACCAATGGTATCTACTGATCCATCACCCCAATCAATAGAAAAATTTTCATTTTTAATTATTCTTAATGCATCCCTATTAACTGAGTTATATAATCTAATCGTATTACCACCTGTATGTTGGTAGTTAAAGTTCGTTATTTGTTCAACTTGTTCAATATCTCCTTCGAATCCAACCATTCCACCCATCTCATAACCTTTACTGTCCAAGTATATTGGTAAATGGTATGTTGTACCAGTGATTGATTTTAGTATTTTATAATAATTCTTATTCATCATTTAATCAGTTGAAGTATTAGAGTCGTCAGGTGTTGAAGAATTTGGTGGAGGAACACTATCAACCACTGTCGGTATTTCATAAAACTTTATAGGGTCTCCACTCATACCCTTTCGATTTGATGTGTATGGGGAAGTTCCATTGTATTCTGAAATAGTGTAATGGTATGTGGGTGTGTTGGTCCTATCCATCTCTACTTGGAAGTATAGATCTTGTTCTTCTACAATGCTCGAAGTGTCTGTTATTTCTTTATTTGCAAATGGTACCTTACTACCATCAAAAGAATTGTAGAACTTTGCGGTCATAAAGAAAGTAGTTCCCGTAAGTTCTGTCTCTTCTAAAACAGTATCATCATGGAACCAAAAAAGATACATGTTCTCTTTGTTTCTCATACTTGAACCGAAAAATACAGGTACATACATTTTCTCAAACTTATTTTCAAAGGTTGCTCTTTCTCCAACCGCGGGTGCTAAATTTTTTGCAAAAACCAATCTCCTATTAGATCTGTTAGGTGGTTCGTTATTGGGGGTTTTATAAAACTCTAACCTAAAAAAACTATATTTTAAGTTAGCCATTAATTTATCTGTTTGGGTAATACCTACATTTTTATAATCTAATGTGTAGACATTCGATGGGTTTTTAAAATAAAAGTAAAACCATATATCAGTTTGTTCTACGGAACTAACAGTAGTTGTAAATAATGATGTTGAAAATGCGGAATCATTACTACCGTCAGGAGCTGACGTGTCTCCTGAACCAGGTGCTTGACCTATTGTAGAAACGTAAGGTTTATGAACATACCTATTAGTTTCGTAGTTCTCAACAGGATTTATAATATCTTTTAAAACCTCATCCTCATATGACTGAAAATTCTCATCCCATCCAGCATCAGTTTTAAAGTTTTGTTCCTTATTGATTAATAAGTTCTTATTATTTTGATTAAATCTAATTTTCATCTAACATATTCCATCGTTATCCTCACTGAAATTAGTTAAACCATCACTTTTATTCATGAAGGTCTCCTCATTTCTAAGGTAAAAGTTTATGTCAGATTTGACGTAATGTTGTCCATTTGTAAATGGGTGGTTTGTTCCAAACCCATCGGGATCAATATAACCATGGTCATATAAATCTCTCCATTTCCATAAAACCCTATATTCATCGTAAACAGAGTTCTCAGGTAGTCCATATATTTGATCCGTATTTGCGGTCTCCACGTATGGTGATAATTCTCTTAATTTAACCCTTTGGTGAGGTTGGTAGTATAACCCTAAAGGATTTGTTACGGTTGATCCGACACTTGGATCTATTTGTCCGTGATTAAAAATGTTAAAATCAATTGTGTATTTATGAAACGACTCAGACAATATAGTTTCTTTAAAATCTTCTTTATTGTATTCCACAAATGCACCTAATATCTCATCATCTTTCTGAAGTTCAGTACCTTTTGTAAATGTAAAACCACTATTACTAAAGTTGGTTGATTGTAGTCCTGAGTCTGACCCTGAAAATGAAGTATCAAAATGATTATCCACCCAATTATTATGAAAATGAAATTTATAACCGTGTCTTGGGGGATATTGGAAATATCCATTACCATTTTTAAACACTTTCGTTACATAAAGGTCCGTTATTGTATAACCTAAATTATTTATTAGACCATTTATGTCTATCTCATCTTTAAAATGAAATAGAACCGTTTCAGGTCTATTCTGTACTGTATACACATCATTTCTATTGTCTGCGGTTTCAAACTGTAATTTTCTTTCTATTTCAAAAACAGGTGTTTCAAAACCTGTTCTATCTATTATACAGTCGTCGGTATTTGTGAGTATTTTGTGTTTATGAACATAATACTCAGATGTTGTTCCCGACATTCTTAATTTGTCTATACATCTTTTACCGAAAACCACCCCACTCATTGTTTGTGAATTAGATAGTGCTGACTTTTGTATGATTAATACATATTTCTCAGAGTCAAATATTTCATTACCTACTGAAGATATTGGGAATATTCTATCCAATTCGGTACCACTACTTATTGAAGTTCCTGAAACTATTACGAATTCCCCCTGTTTCATATTATGTGGTATTGGACTTGTAAGTTCGTAGTAGTTCGGATACTCCGTTATCCTAAACGGTACTCCATTAGATGCTGTAAAACTATACTCCGTATTTCCCGACAAAGTATACTTCATTTGGTGTGTTGAGTCTTTATCATAGACATATGATAAAAACACATTCCAATTTGTAGATGCAGAGTCTATTTCATTTATCACTCTATGTGTGGTATCACCTGTTATAAATATATTGGGATCATAGGTCCCCATTGTAGTACCTGTTGAAATGGAGACTTCTCTAACATAATCGTTTCTAATGAATGCAAATTCGTTATATGGTAAGTGTCCCGTAAAATCACCATCAAGACCATCACCTATAATATAAAGGTTGTTACGTAAAGGATCGTATGTGGTAGTTCCGCTATATGTGTTTCTAAACACCATATTCATTTTACCATAAATTCTATATTTGGTACTTTCATTACGTTCCTTTCTATAAAGTTCTGCAATGTCTAAAACTATATTTTTATCACCCTCCCTTAATAAACTCTTATCCTCTTCAAAATTTATTCTTAAAGTTAAATCTTCAGATTCCGCCTTTTTATAACGTTTACTTGGTGCAACAATTTTCTTTTTTATCATAACGGACCGAAGTTTTTAATAAATTTATTCCAAGAACTTTTACCAGTTCTTAAACCGAAGTAAAAGTGGTAAGGTCCACCAAGTGGTACTTCATCTGGTATGTAATTATCGTCGGCACACTCACGAAATGGTGGTAAAATACTACCATCATAGTAATGACTATTTATCTCGTCTGTTGGATCCCCACCGGCATCGTTATATGGGTCTATTTCCATTAAACCGGGAAAGGTCCACCCTCCCTGATATTTGGTTGAGTATATGGTATTTCTCGACCAATCTTGGGTTTCTGAATCGGTAACACTATACGTAGTCTCACCGTTTGAATTGGTACCGGTCGCTACATCACCACCAAATCCGTCACCCTTTTTATCCCACCTATAATATGGGACATCCTGAGCTGTTTCGGTTAAATTACCTGATGAGTTTATACATATTCTAAGTAACGTACCATCTTTTTCAACAATTTCAGTATCTTGATCATCTTCAGAAAAACGAAAGTTTAAACTTAGTGGTCCAACACCATCAAAATACTCAGCCCCATTAACAGGGAAGTAGGGACTATCTTGGTCCTCATCGTCGTACCCGTATATTCCAAGTTGAGAGTTGAAATTTAATAATTGAACAATATCTCCGTCCATTGATCCATTACCCCTTTTATCAAAAAGATCTTGTACTTTTAGTTTTCCCTTTTCTTTGACCTCTTTAGAGGATATAACCCACTCCATTAGGTCGTTTATGTCTTGGTATGATGTATTTCCAATACTCTTAGATACTGAACAGTTTACATCTAATTCAGGGTCTACACATATCTCCTTAATGAACATGTTTCTTGGCCCTAAATCCATAATTGTTGTTGGAAATAATATTTCGGGGTTAGTCTGACTATTTTCTTCATTTTTACCACCAATAAAATTAGTACCGTCATATGGTGTTGATCTATAATAATAGTGTACCCCAGTGTCGTCTACTTCCCGATGTATAACATCTTTACAATATTTTGCATTATTACCCCCTTTTCTTCTTCTAAATTGGAAGAAGTATAATGACCCATTTAACCAACTATTACTAAATGTGTATGATGTTATACCCCCACACATAAGTTTTCCGAGTAATTTTCTTCTTGAGTAGTTTAGAATCATTGCTCTATTTTTACCCGCAGCCGCAATTAAAGTATAGACACCGTCTCTAAATTCTGAATGTCCTGACGCAGTACCTGCAGGGATTCCTGTTTCTCTATCTGGTGCGTGTCCGTCCGCTATCCTACATCTTCTTGAGGTATATGGATCACCCGTTTTACCAGCTTCCTTATACCACGCACTAATTGATGCCACGATATCAAATGATGGTGGGGTATAGTTACACGGATCTTCAGTGTCTATAAAGATGTCGGGATAAGCACTTCCTTGTGAACCAACCCCAACCCAATAATTGTAATCATTTGTCCCTCCAGCATTATTCAAATACGCCTTTAATGACATGTCATTATCAGGATCGTAAATGGTATCATATTTAGAACAACCGGATTCCGCTAAATCATTAGAAGTAGTATTTACCTGTTTTTCACCATAGAAATAGACGGTCTGAATGGTAAATTGACCAACAGCGGATAATACAGTTCCCGGGTCTGAAGTGGGTAAGGAACCACTCATATCTGTATTGTTGCTATCATAGTAGGCAGTAAATATCTCGTACGAAAGACCATCATACCTTCCAGTAACTGAATCGTTTACCGGAGAATCAGATCCATATCCAATAAATAGATAATAATATACCGCCTGTGATGTAATTATGTATTCTCCTGTATTGGGATCAGTATATCCAACTTCTGGTTCAACAATAAATTTTATAATATAGTTTTTATCAGGATGTCCACCTGTTATAGTTAAATCTAAATAATCGGGAGAACCACTTGAAGTACCGTCATTTGGGTCATATGGGTGGTTAGTAACTATATTACTGTTCACCGCGGTCAAACCCGAAGCGTTAACAATCGACTCTAGGTAACTACTAGTGGAACCAGTTGGGAATTCTATTTCGTCCCCATCATCATTTATAAGAACTATCTCGTATGTATCTCCACCAGGGGTTCCGTCACTACCCGTTAGTGGATCTTTTGAACATTCATAACAATCAGGATAATTAATTAATTCTAAATTTCTAATTGTGGCAATTTGAATTTGTCGTGCGAATCTGGAAATTCTTCTTGCGGTACTTTTGAAAGGTCTGTATTTAACGACAGGAATTTTAATGTCGTAAAGGATTTCAGAAACATCAAATATGAACTCAACAATGAAATCAAATGCAAATTGAGTAATAATTAAATAAAGTCTTTCCAAAAAATTTAAGATCGTTGTGATTAGGAACTTAAATTTGTGATTTCTAACCGCATCAGTAATTGGGAAGTACTCGTTATTATTCGAACAATCTTCTTCAATGGAGGGTTGTATTTCTTTTATACCGATAAAGGATTCATTTCTATCTTTTGCAAAAAACGGGAATACTCGTTCACCCCAAGACTTATTATGGTATTGGTTAATAAATGACGATACCGTATAAACCCTATTGTATCTAAAAGAGTAAAACATGTCATTTGCAAACCCATTATTATTAATACCCGTAATATCATCATGTGAATCGGAAGGGTAATCATCTAAATTATCTGAGAATGTGTACGCGTTGGGATGAATCTCACCACTTAATTGATGTTCTTTAACTTGTGGTACCAAATACTTACCCCTGTATTGTTTTTTCTGACCATTATCATTTTGTAACGAAAATCTAAATCTGTAAGTTCCTCTTGTAGGTATTCCCCTTTGGGTATCTTTAGTTTCCACTAATTCACCAAATTCATTTGTAATTCTGTATCCCATATTCATGGGTACTCTAAAAAAGAAATTACCTTCTTTATCTATTTGGGAATCCAACTGTATTGCCTCTAATATTGGTCTTTCGAAATTTGGTGTCCCATCATTATTTTCCTCATAATATCCAGAAAATCTAATTGCCTCGATATCACCTTCACCAGTTACGAGTGCACATTTTTCCCCCATTTGGTTATCAACATTACACCTAACTCTTACCGAATCCTTTCCTGAATCAGTGAAAGTCCCCCCCATCATGATTGAGTATGGTTCTATTCTAATACCTTGTTCGGATAAATCATAATCTGTTCTTGTAATTCCTATTTCACATAAATCCTCGTTACCCCAAAAAGGATAAACTTCTAAACTTTCCTCAAAAGTTAATGTCTGTGGTAAACTTCCAATATCGGAACTACTTCTAAATGAGTAATTGTTTTCAAACTTTTCTTCAGAAACTCCCTCATAAATAAAATCATAAGGTACTAACGACTGACATCCCATGTCTGATAAATCTACATCTACATGTATTGTTTGTTTACCAACAGGAACTCCCCATATCATAAAATCACCAGCGTCGTTAGTCTTTACAGTATACTTATAATATTTTTCATAAACATATAGTACCTCCTCCCTTGTTAGAATGTCTTCTTGGTCAGGAAATGTACCTGTAGGAGTATGTCCTGTATGTTGTTTTCTTTTTGGGAAAAGATTGTACTTGTATCCGTCTGTATTTGTGTCCTGTGTTAATTTATATGGGTAAAGTGCAGATACTACAGGATCTTGTTCATCAACATCATCCAAGGGTATAAAAATAGAGACCCTTGCATTTGCAACACCAAACCCTTGGTTCGCAGTGATCCTACCACAAACAACCCCATAATCAGCACAAAGAGATGTGTATGCATCTTTTTGACTAAATTTGAGTGAAAGTATTTCTAATAAGTCATAATCTTGTTTTAACTCTACAGTCAATTTTTGATTATTACCTATTTCAGTACGTATTCTGTGTTTCTGCATCATATCATATAAATAGATTGGAACCTAATTTCCCTTAATTAATAATAATACAGAAAAAGAATTTTAAAATGTAGTGGAACCCAAAGATTTAACCCTAATTTTTATATCTTTATTAGGGAATCTAATTTGGAAGATTTGATTACTCTTCATAAAAATTGTTGAATCTGATTGGGCAACTTGTTTTGTCTCTTCGTCACTATAACCTTGACTTACCTCTGCCGTGGAATATTCTCCACCTGTCTTTCCAAAAACTCTTAAATCAACAACATTAACAATACCTGAGATATTTGATATTTCTTTCTGTAACTCACCTACGAATAGTGGGTCACCCATTTTTCTTTTCTCAATATTAAAGAACGATGTAGATTTAGAAACCACATCTTTTAGTATATCTGTCTGATTAATGTTTTTATCAACTAATAAATCAATTTCTAACCCCAAATCAAGTACTTCTCCACTTTGTATATCAATATAGTCATTGATCATTCTATAGTTTGTTAGATACCTTAAAATGTTGTTTTTAAGTGTAGTTGATACAGTGTCATTTAAGTTACCCTCATCATCATAGGAAAGAAGTTTTATTTTAACTTTATTATCTTCCTCCATCACATTTACTTTCGCGGGTGCTCCATACGTAGACGGCATGGTCTCTATTAAAACTTTATAATCGTTAAGTGTTACTGCCCTATCTTGAGCCGCAAAATTATATCCAACCATATTTCTTATTTCTTCAATTGTTGGTTGGTCCGCCCCACCTACTGCAGGTGTAACATTGGTAGCGTTTAGTGAACGTATTACCTGACTATTAATATTTCCTAATGGTCCTGTTACATTAAATTCAACATTATCAACACTATTGATGACATTAACACCAAGATTACTGTTTTTACCCCCACCTACTCTATATTTTATGAAGACTGTGGAGTTTTTCTTTGGAGTTGCACCTAAGGAAAGATTGTTAAGGTATGTACCTAAATTTACTTTTAACGTACCATCGTTAAATGAATCTAAATTATCTAATGGATCTATATTACCAGAACCAAAAGTCACTGACATATAACCTTCAGGTGTATATTCTGAAATAAATTTATTACTTACTCTTTTGTAATCTCCCGCAGTAAAGTTATCCGTATCCGAGGACTTAGTTTTGTTTGGGAGAAATACCTTATCTTCCATCAAACTCTTAACTTCATACCACCTATTTTTTTCACTTTGGAATTCAGATGTCGATGGATTAGATGTGAAGTTAGTTCCTTCCTTATGAATTATTGACGTTACACCTAACACGTTTTGTTCAGGTAAAAATAATTTTAAGAATGGTTTCTGGTCTTGTGCCCCTATTACTCTTCTGAAAACTCTTGACACCCCATTGACTATCGCATCTCTCTTAGTGATAGTGTATGATACTAACTTATTATTACTATCGAAATTTGGTATTTTAAGTCTATTTGGTTCTCCTTTACTATTGAACGGACTTGAGAAATCAATGTCCTCTATTGTTTCAAACGTTTGTCCTCCACCTGAAACTTGTGCCCCTGCCTTGAGTATTCCCAAATATCTTTCATCTTCTTTATCACCTCTTACAGGTACGTTTACTGAAAAATCAGACAACGCAACCGATGGTCTATTACCCGGTACATTAATACCGTATGTTTTTGCAATATGAAAAAGTGATCTTCTTTGTTGTGCAAAGTCTAACATAGTCTCTTGCCAAACTCTATCTATGTGGTAGTGTAGGTTATCACCTATTGCGGCGTTAAGATCTAACATCACCGAATAGATCGATGCGTCGTTAGTGTTCTTTATTAAATCGGGATAAAAGTCCTTAGTTAAATTAACCAATTCCTCCCTTAATCCTGCGAAGTCTCTTTTAGCGTATGATATTTTTTTTGCCATCTTATATATTAATTATTATAAAATCTGATGACGAAAACGCACCATTATTAACTGTGTAATCAATTTTTACTTTTGCGGTGTATGGTTTAGTTGATTCGTCCGCAAGTCTAAATAATCTTTCATCATCCTCTTCATCTACCGTTGTAACGGGGTCAGAATCATCTTCTGAGGAAATTACTTTTATTGAGTTTATGTCAAGGTTTGGTAAGTACTTCTTACACCCCTCTCTTATTTCTTCTTCTATTAAGTTGAATGTAACCATGTCATTTTGATCAAAGATGTATTGATATATCCTAGTCCCAAAATCAGGTAAATAATATCTACTACCCTTTTTAGTAAGAATAAGGTGAATAAGATTCCCTCTAACCTCTTTTTCAGGGGTTGTAGTCATTTTTAAATAATCTCCTGTGAGACTTTCTCTAAAAGGAAAGTCAATTCCATACGTTACTGCCATACTAATAAATATATTCAATACTAAAATGGTTGTAAATAAAAAACCCACCATTACGGTGGGTTTAAAAAAAATAATAAAAAAGTGATTAAGAACCACACCCTTCACACTCAAAAGGTGAGTCGTCAGGTCGTATTGTAGGTTGTGAAACCATTTGTAATTCTTTATTATCACTTATTAATGAATTAGATGTAACATTTGGTTTAGGTTTTTCATCCACCTCATTATTATCTTCAGTGTTTTGTTCTGTTGGTTGAGTCCTTGTAGTACTCACACCTAATCCCTTAAGTGGGTCAACCGCAGATTTTGTCCTTAGATAATACATTCCTGTTTTTAAACCTAAATTCCATCCATGTAAATGTGCCGCCAATAACTTCGCCTTGGTCGCATTACTTATAAAAAGATTTAATGACTGTGATTGATCAATAAAAACTGACCTTTTCGCTGCCATATTTAATAAAGTTTTTTGAGACATTTCCCAAACAGTTTTATAAATCTCTTTTACGTCTACAGGAATCTCGGGAATGTTTTGTACGGACCCATTCTCTAATATAAGTTTATTTTTAATTTCATCACTCCATAAATCGTTCTCCATTAAACTCTCCACAAGGTGTTTATTAATTACAATAAATTCCCCTCCTAACGTTCGTCTTGAGTATAGGTTTGAAGTGAATGGTTCAAATGCCTCATTATTACCTAAAATCTGTGCAGTCGATGCCGTTGGCATTGGTGCTAATAAAAGTGAATTTCTCACACCATATTTTACTACTTCCTTTCTAAGTGATTTCCAATCCCATCTTCCTGATAGGTCTTTATCCTTTAACCCCCACATTTGGTATTGAAATATACCCTTCTCAATAGGTGATCCTGAAATGGATTCATAAGGACCAACTTCCGAGGATAAGTCTTTAGACGAAGTCATCGCCGCAAAATATATTGTTTCGAATATATCTGTTTGTAATGTATCCGCAATTTCAGACTCAAAAGGTAATTTAAGTTTACAAAAAACATCTGCCAATCCTTGTATTCCTAAACCGATCGGTCTATGTTTTAGATTAGACCTCTTAGTCTCTTCTGTTGGATAGAAGTTTAAATCAATCACGTTATTCAAATTTCTAACAACTTGATAAACATACTGATATAATAGATCGTGATTAAACTCTCCATCAACGATGTATTTTGGTAATGCAATTGATGCTAAATTACAGACCGCCTGTTCAGTAGGTGAACTATATTCAATAATTTCAGTACATAAATTGGAAGATTTAATTGTACCCAAATTCTTTTGATTAGACTTAGAGTTGGCCGAATCCTTATATAACATATAAGGTGTACCCGTTTCAATCTGTGCAGTTAATATTGCGTCCATTAATTTTCTTGCTCTCACAACTCTCCTACCTTTACCCTGTTGTTCGTACTTTTCGTACAACTCTGTAAAATCTTTAGAATCAGGTGAGTCGTAGACATCAGACAATCCAGGTGCCTCATCAGGTGAAAATAATGTCCATTCACCATCTTGTTTGACTCTTTCCATGAATAAATCAGGAGTCCACATTGCTAGAAATAAATCTCTTGCTCTCATTTCTTCCTTACCATGGTTTTTTCTTAATTCAATAAATTCGAATACATCCGCGTGCCATGGTTCTAAGTAGATAGCAAAAGAACCTTTTCTTTTACCACCTTGATTAATCCATCTCGCAACTTCATTATATGTCTTCATCATCGGTAACAACCCATCGGATTCTCCACCAGTCCCTTTAATATATGAACCTTTAGCTCTAACATCATGTACGTGTAAACCAATTCCACCTGCCCATTTAGAAATATTCGCAACATCCTTAACAGTATCAAATAACGCATTTATATCGTCACCTTTATTTCCTATAAGAAAACAAGAAGACATTTGTGGTCTTCTAGTACCCGCATTAAATAAGGTTGGTGTAGCGTGTGTATAGAAATGTTGTGATAGATCATTGTATATTCTAATACCCATATCTATATCTCCCTTACATATACCCATGGCAACTCTCATATACATGTATTGAGGTCTCTCGATAATTCTACCACTAATTTTTAAAAGATAAGATCTCTCCAACGTTTTAAACCCGAAATAATCAAAATCAAAGTCCCTTTCCTGTACAATCGCACCATCAATTGCGGTTTTGTTTTTCATAACAAAATTATAAAGATCTTCAGATATTAATGAAGACTCTTTACCCGTTCTTGGTTCTATAAAAGAATATAGTTCCTTTATAGATTGTGAAAATTTCTTAGGTGTGGTTTTATGTAAATTAGTAACTGCCAACCTACCCGCTAATTTTGAATAGTCGGGGTGAGTTGTCGTCATAGACGCTGCGGTTTCCGCCGCTAATGTGTCTAACTCTGTTGTGGTTATTTCATCATATATTCCTTGAGTCACTTTTAAGGTAATATACGTTGGATCTACGTAATCTAAATTTAGATCAGAACACAATGCAGAAATTCTTCTTGTGATCTTATCATATTTCATTTGTTCTAACGAACCATTTCTCTTTTTTACTTTCATCTTTACCCGTATTAAAAATCCATATCCCCGAACGCAGAATCTATGTCCTCTTCGGTTTCGTTATTGACACCAGCCTTTTGGTATTCCGCTACTCTTTTCTCAAAAAAGTTAGTCTTCCCTTGTAATGCAATGTTTTGCATAAAATCAAATGGATTTTCAGATTTAAAATGTTTTGCTACACCTAAAGAATCTAATAATCTATCAGTAACAAACTCAAGATATTGTGACATTAGTTCAGAGTTCATACCAATTAACCTAACAGGTAACGCTTCAAGAATGAATTCTTTTTCAATCTCTAATGCAGAAAGAATAATCTCTTTAATTCTTGTTTTACTTAATTTTTTAGAGATATGTTCGTTGTATAGGTGACACGCAAAATCACAATGTAACCCCTCGTCTCTCGAAATGAGTTCATTGGAGAAGGTTAATCCCGGCATTAAACCACGTTTTTTGAGCCAGAATATGGAACAAAATGATCCTGAAAAGAAAATACCCTCTACCGCTGCGAATGCAATAAGTCTCTCCGCAAATGAATCAGACTCGATCCATTTAAGTGCCCAATCCGCCTTTTTCTTAATTGCAGGAATTGTTTCGACCGCGTTAAATAACTTATTTTGTTCATCCTTATCTTTAATAAGTGTATCAATTAACAATGAATAAGTTTCACTATGAATATTTTCCATTGCAATTTGGAAACCGTAGAAAAACTTAGCCTCAGTATATTGTACTTCATTTACGAAGTTTTCTGCGAGGTTCTCGTTTACAATACCGTCAGATGCTGCGAAGAACGCCAAAACGTGTTTAACAAAATGTTTCTCATCGTCATTTAACTTATTAGACCAATCGCTAACATCTTGCATTAGGTCTATTTCTTCCGCAGTCCAAAAGGATGCTTCTTGTTGTTTATAATATTTCCATATATCGTGATGTTCGATAGGGAAAAGGACAAATCGTCCAGGATTTTCTTGTAAAATCTTTTCAGTCATGTTTTAATGTATTTAGGTTAATGATTATATATTGTGAGTTTGTTTGTAAATCTCTGCAGCACGGTTGATACCTTGTTCTTGTTTCCTCATTTGATGACCCAATAAGGTTTCTTGTTCCGTGACATCGATTTCCATAAATTCGTTATCAAATTTACAGTTGTTAAAGTTAACTCCATCTCTACCAACTCGCGACTTAATTAAACTCATATTAGCCGTCTTATTGTCTTTTTGTTCTAAACTCTTTGCAATTGAAAGAATTATATGTGCTGTCTGTGCCTTTTTAATTGACCCACCCATATCATCAACATTCACAATGTCCGCAGATATTGAACTTCTATTACCTTGGGATGCCGTCCATAACGCCACATTTAAGTCATAACACATTGCGTCTAATTGTCTAATAACTGACCCTTCTCCTTTCCACTCTTCATCATATCCTTTAGACCTATCCGCAATCATACAATCCACATAATCAATAACAACTAAGTCTGCTTTGAATCCTTGTGATTGTAATTTTAGTAATTTTCTTTTAACATCACTAACAGTGGTGTTGTAGTTTTCCATTCTGATGATTTTTAAACCACCAAAATTTTCTCTTTCTTGACATTCACGTGCCTTCGCGATTGTCTGTAATTTCATATCAGGTGATTCAGTCTGTTGGTCAGAACTAAAACCAGACCAACAAGTGAAATGTTTCTGTCTAATTTGTGTTTGAGTATCTTCGAAAAATATTTGTACTACTTTGTGACCAGTGTTTGCTGCGGTGTTAGCAAACTTTGTCAAAATAGTTGATTTACCAACACCTGTGGGTGCTAGTATCATACCTAACTCACCTGTACCAATACCACCTTTTAAAAGATCATCCAATCCACTTATACCTGTTGGTATAGGTATTCTTGGATCGATATCTAATGCATTGTCAAGGTCATCGAATATATCAACGATATCATCGTCTGTAGCTCCCACTTGTAGTGACGTATTAACCATATCCGCAATTTTGTCATATGACTCAAAATCTCCTTTATCAATGATTTTTAATGCCTCACTCATTGTTTTTCTTAAATTTTGTTGTTTACAAAAGTTAAGTGCCGTGTCCTTTACATATGTCTGACCCACTACAACCTCTTCTAAGTTCTCTATTGAATGTAGTGTCTCACTATGTAACCTACCTGCTAGTGGATTATTTGACGTTTCAGTCATTATCTTCTGTTTAAGAGTCTCGTATGTCGGAATAGTTTTATATATATCCTGTAACTCTTTTACATGTGTAATAATATATTTAAATGAATTATTGTCAAAGTACCTACTTTCTAAAACCTCCATTATTTGTTCACCATATTTGGCGTCTTCAATAATTGATTTTATTAATGCTTGTTGGAATTGATTTCCTAATTTTCCGAAGTTCATCTCACTCATAGTACTTTAGTTTTGTTGTAAATTATAATTCATATATTTTGTTGTTATATCCTCTAAAGAGAAGGTCTCACTTAGTCCACCTAATACTCTTCTTAAGATCGGTCGAATGTCCACAGAATATCTCACTTTAGGGTGATAGATATGTGCAGGGAATGCTCTTGAAATAAATACATCGTCATTCTGCTTAATCTCTACTCTGAAGTATTCATCTGGGTCCGGACCTTCGTTGTTGGAAGGGTCGAAAACGGGAAAATAATGTTGATCTTTGTGTAGATAATCCAAAGTTTTTTGTTTCAAATTTTCTTCGATTTCTTCACAAATATTTTTCACATCGTAGTGAAGATTCAAAGATCTTTTAACTTTTGGGTTAAATCCTCTGACATTAAAGAACCTCTGACAGATAATATTATCATTCAAGGTTAGTAGAAATTCAAGTTTTGTAGTTTCGTTGTTACTCATTTGTTTTAATTTTTATAACTCTTTTATTTTTTTCCTTACGTGTTAAACGTAAGAAAGGATTAAGGAACTTTATCCACGCGTCATCTGATTTAGGTAGAACTGTAAATATCCCATCCTCCATCATCATCTTCATCGTGTTCTTATAGGATCTTCCTTCGGGATCCAATTTTTCGTGTATAAGGTCTGTGATTGTTTCTCTCGCTACATCCGTGAGAAACGGTTGATCTAAACTTACGATACTCTCATTGAGGTTAAAAAATTCTTCCCCGAAAACACCGTATTTAGTAACACCTGTAAGTAAGTTTTTGACAGTATTATTATACTTATCCTCTTCAAATAACTTATTACATTTTTCAATAACATATTCAATACCTAGTGGGGTGTCTTTCAATTCAGGGAATAACTTAATGAACTTCTTAATGCCCATGTTTTTAATCCCCGCAATATTGTCCGATCTATCCCCACAAACTATTTTAACGATTTTAACGTTCTGTATGTGTATTTCTTGGTGTTCGTATAGTATTATATCATTTTGACCGTAAAGTTTCCTGTGTGAAGGGTTATATACCTTAGTGGTGTCAGAAACTAACTGTGCTAGGTCCCCATCTGAAGAATAGACTATTGTGTTTTCGTTTGATTGTTGAGAGTAGTATGCGATACAGTCGTCTGTCTCACAAAATTCAAACTCACCTTGTCTTACGTATAATTCTTCTAAGTATTGTTGGACTCTTCTTCTTTGTCTTGTGTATGACTCTTTTTCTTTGTCGGTACGAATTCGTTGTCTTCTATTCTCTTTGTATCTATGATACATTTTTCTTCTTGTCGCGGATCCATCTTCTCCGTCCCAAAAGACAACTATTTTGTCTAACCTATAAAGTTCAAATGATTTTCTTAAAGTATTAATGAAATGATATATACCACCAATATGGTCACCCTTATAGAAGTAATTTTTTACTCCATAAAATCCGATTGTAAGTAAGTTATCTCCGTCTACTAATAATACTGACATTTTTACCTTTTATAGGTTCAACAATTCTATACCTCCTCTTTGATGTCGAAGTCACCCTCGATACCCAATTGGTCTTTCCAAAACTCTGCGTGTTCCTTTTTGTATCCCTCTAAGGATTTCTTTTCCTCAGTAGAATCTTTTCCACTTAGAAACCCGTGTGCGGTCACAATGATTCTACCATCTTCATATCCAAGACCATTTACATGGTTTTTCATGATAGAAATCTTCGTTCTTGTTGCGAATTTTACCTTTCTCTTGTCTTTAACTGCAGAGATAGGGTTAGTACCCGCATTTTTCTGATTACCAAACCTAAATACAAGTGTGGAGTTTAACCATATTGATTCACCACCCTTTGCCTTAATTTTTGGTTGACTAAATGGGTTATCAGGAAGTTCAACCCATGGTTGATTAACAATAACAAGTGTATTTGTATATTCTGAATCAACTCGTCTTGAACCTGAAATTCTCTGATTTAATCCCATACCGATTTTATCGGCTAACGTCGATGCATTATGTTGTTTACCCCCTTTACCATCAAATGTCATTTTACATGGTACGGACCCAACCGAATCCCACAAGAATAGTAAATCATATTCTAATTCACCTTTCTTCTGAGCGTCTAATAATTCATTTATGTAATCAGTAATTTGTTCTATATATTGAAATTCATTATTGAATAAGAAAAATCCATCGTATTCAATTTCTCCTGTTTCTTCATCAACTGTTTCTTCAATATCAAGACCCATTAATTTTGCGTGTGGAAAATCCCACTTCTGTTCTGTAATTACAAAAACAGGAAGTACACCTTTCTTCTGTGCGTCGACTGCGGTTTTAACAAGTGCCGTTGTTTTACCTGTATCTGAGTGTCCTAAAAACATATTAATATGTCCCATGGACGGACCTGGTAATCCTGTAGCATCTAAAAACGCATCACCTAAATCAAAAAACTTATCAGACTTAAACTTCGCCTGTTTAGAGAACTTTGATTTGATACTTTTAAAATCTTTTTTCTTAATTGCCATATTCTTTTTTAAAATGGACCCACCCGTAGGGACCGACTAATCGGTTTTTCTTACTCCACCAGATGTTTCCATCAATAATTGTTTTGGGTGGGTCCGTGTTAATTAAAATGGTAGGTTGTCGTCTACTTTTGTTGTTGATTGTGGATCTTCCACTTCTACCTTAGGTGTCATTGATGATCCTCCAAATGTTTCCTCACCACCCATAGAAGATATAAACTTCTTAGCGTCTTTATCCCAAACAGGGTTTTCACCTGATGCTACCAATTGTAAGTACTCAAGAGGTTTAACAGAGTAAACATCTCTCCATGTTTGTGGGTCATTAACCCATCCGTTACTTACTTCAGGATCAGTATGTAAACCTGACTTATCTTCTTGAATAATTGAGTTGATAGTAGTGTATTCTCTACCATTGTTTGCCTTAGTTACGGCTAACGATAGTATTAAATCTCTACCTTCAACAACATCTGTAATATCACCTTTACTTCTAATGATAGGTATAATTTTATCTAAATTACCATCACCTTTGTAGTTGTGTTTGAATCTCCAAAATTTTGGACCATCTTGTTCGTTATCTCTATCGATAACTTTGACTATATAGAATTTTTTTGCTCTATAATTTCTTGCCAAGATTTTGTCATCCTCACTTCCTGTTGATAATAAACTTTGTCTTACCTCGTTTAACGGAGATACGTCACCATCTTGTGATGGATCATAAAGTTTTAACCATTTCCCATCTACTTGTACTTCATGGAATGCGATTTCTTGGAACGGACTTGTACCGTCAGTTGTTGGGAGAATTCTAATTCTCTTTTGTCCTGATTGTGTTCCTTTAGGAAGAATTGTAGTGAAGTACTTTTTAAGTCTTTCCTCACTGGAAATTCTGTTGCCGCCTGCGGCTGGTTGCGTGTTTTTCTCATACTGAGAAAGAATTGCGTCGATTGAACTCATAATTTTTAAATTTTAATTTATTAATGTTATATAAAAAAGATACACAAAAAAAGTCCAAGAGTCAACCCCTTGAACTTTATTAATTTTTTTATATGTAGTATTTTTTACTTAAGTGTCAGTAAATAAGATAGTTTGTTGATCTGAGCTAACATTTCGTCTTTAATATTAAGTAGATCTGTGTCTTTCGGATTTATTTCTATTTGTTGTAAACTACTCCTCACAGTCTTGATCATTCCAAGTACGTCAACATCAGAAAGGTTTTGAATAGATATGTGTGTTTCTTCTTCCTCTAATTTAAATCTACCGTAGATACCCATCGCAATTTCGACAAAATTATCTATAAGACCATCTAACACATTATAAGTCTCTCCAAAAGATATGTGTTTTGCGTGACTCTTAGTTTGCCAATGTAGTACTTTAAGTTGTGATTGTACTTCAAGAAAGAATTTTACATTACCACTCAACCTCATTTTCATCAGGTTTTTCTTGGTTGAATGAATCTCTCATTTCTCCTGGGTTATAATCCGCCACATCTTGTTTGGTTATGACGTATTCATTTTTACCACTCGCTTTCATATCAAGTTGTTTCTGTGAGAAAAACTCAGAAGGATTCTGATTAAATGGGTATGAATCCAACGACCTCATCTCAAGTCTTTCCTGAGGTGTAGGTTCTTTCATGTCCTCAACCTTAGATTCTAAACCATCTATTTTGGTTATTACGTTATCCATTTGAGATAATTTACTCTCTAAATCATCTAATTTAGAAAAAAGGTCACCCATTTTACCCATAACTTGGTCATTATCACTTTTAGACGAATCTAAATCGTTTTTAATATTTTGAGTCATGTTAACAAGATCTGTAATATCTACCTCTTCTACGTCTGGTTCGATACCACCGTCTACTGGTTCCTCCGCAGGAATATCATCTACAGGTCCCTCAGCAGGAATGTCATCTACAGGGGCATCACCAACAGGTTCTTCCGCAGGAATGTCATCTACAGGTTCCTCTACAGGAATATCATCTATAGGTTCTTCTTGTTCTTGTATTAAATTTTTACCGTACTTATTAATACTACGGTATCTCATTAATTCTTCGTGTAGTTGTTTTTCTAAATTCATCTTTTAATCTCTTAATAATTGTCTACCGTCTTCGGTAATATATTTTTTATTAATTCTTTCTACAAGACCATCTTTACTTTTAATAGTGTAACATTCACCAGTGTTCATGTCACAAACTTCTTGTTCCGTTCCTTCCTCATTGAGGTTCTTAACCGTCTTGTTTTTTAAAAAACCGTCAATTGCGGATCCTATTTTGATATTGCTCATAATATTCTTTTTATTATAAATATCAAGTTTTTACTAATTGTCCTCTTTATAGGATATTAAAATAAATAACGTCACCTTCTTGAAGTTTTAAATCCTTCATTAGTTGTTTAGATAGTGCAATTCCACTGTATAATGCACCATCACCAATATTCAATTTAGAACCCCCCTGATCTGCGGGTCCTGTTATTTGTCTTGTGGCTCCTCCAGAATTGTCTAACACGGATGAACTTTCAATGGTTTTTCTTCTACCGTTTTTTGGATTAAAGAATTCTGTGGATGCAGAAGTAAGTAAATAATCTGACACTTGCGACGGTGTTGTATTGTTTTTCTTTGTCATGTATGGAGAATAAAAGTTCAATCTATAGAAATAATTACTAGATTGGTTTATCTCAGTGAATGGAACTTTACTAGGATTAACGGTTATTGATGACGATACCTGTGTGGGTAAGGACATGTTTAGGTTAGTTGGTCCATCGAATTTAGTAACGATACTTCTAAAATAAGTCTTATTCTTATATCTTACTTTCTGTATTGACAAGATGTTTTTATAACCATTGTATGGTACCCCCAAATTAGTTACACCAGATTCTTTAATTAGTTCTTCTCCCTCTATAATCTTATTACCTCTATCGGTCTTAAAATTACCTTCAGATGTTGATATGATTTCCGTAGTGTCGGTTTGATTTAGTGATTTAATCTTAGCCAACGCACTTTTCATTATCTTATCATACATAACTCTATATGATGCAGTAAAGGATTCTTTTGGGTCAGGTAAACTCGCCTTTGGCATCCTAACTCCTTTAAAATTTGTTTTAATTTGGTTGTTTTCTATTCTATGGGATACCTCCACAATCCAATATGCCCCCTCGAATAAAGGAACATTTTTAAGTTGGAAATACATGGTAGGTTGAATCATGACATTACCCATACATTCTACCGTACATTCATAAGATCTTACCTTATATATGTCGTATAGATTTGTACTAACTTGTGCAACCCCCGATCCTGATTCCGATCTTGCTGTGTTCTCTAACGCAACATTACTTTCAAAAGTCTCTTTGAATTGTGATTGGTCTAAACTAATTGATTTAAATATCCCTTGATTTTGATCACCAAAACTAACCTCAAATGCAACCACTTTATTGGAATTTTTAAAATTTTCTTGTTCAAAGTAATTTGGTTCGGTTATTAATACAGGATTATTGTTTGTATCACCTACATTAAATGTATCATTCTTGTACTTATATTCTTCACTAATTGTTGATGTGTCAATATGAGATGAGGGTTTACCAACGTATTGAACGATCATTTTAGGGGTTGAATGTTCAACATCAACATCTAAAAATTTACCAAATAATAACGATGCAACCTCTTCAGATTTTTTTATTTTAGTCTTACCCGATCTGTTACCGTAAAAATTAACATATGCTGGAAGTGGCCTAAAATCTAAATTATTTCCTGATAACATCTGAGAAATAACATTGTATAGTTTTAAATTTTGACTTTCCGCCTTTTCAAAAACCTCAAGTCTTTTTACATCATAAAACAAATCATCACCAATATCTTTATTCGCCTTATCCAAAAATAAGAACTCTTCCATTAGTAACCTTTGTCCTATTGAATTTCCTGAAGACCACCTATCGTTAAAGAGTTTAAACATACTATATGTTTCCAATTTTAAAGGATCCATACCGAATGTTCTCAATACACCTAAGTTATTGTTTTTATCTTTACGTCTTTTTAAACCAGGGAATTGAGCCAATAATCTAGTGATAAAGGAAATTACCCTTTCTTCAAACGGTAATGCAATTGATTCATTCAAATATGTAACAAACCTATCCCTATTTAACTCACCCCCATTCTTTCTATATCCCGCATAAATTTGAATTATTGATCTATAGTGTATTATATTTTCTTCATTTAAGACCATGTCGTTTAACGGAAAGAATTCCTCATAATATCCGTCCATGTCTTCTCCGAGATATAATTCTATAAACTTCAAGTTACTTGATAACTGTGATGATTCATATCCCTTTTCATACATCCTAACACTCTGTGGAATGAACGTCCTAATTGCATTCAAGTTTAACTCTTTTGGATTTGATAAAGTTAATTGTACCAAATTTTTAGAATTAACCATTATATCAGTGACATACTTTTGTTGTTCTATTTGTCTATTGGTTATTGTTGCTAACTGATTACCGATATTTGTTAAGTCGTCATCGTCCTTCTTTTCTACCGTAACTAAATCATGTAACAAGTCTTGAAATTTATCATATTGTACAGTTTCAAACTGTTTTGGTGACTCATACGTATCAACTTTCTCACTAGAGAACTTAATAAACGCATCTTCAAACTCATTTAATATTTCGGGTGAGAATGTTGCAATAAGGTCTATAACTTTTTTATTATTATCACCTATTGTACGATTTTGGTTATTGTTGTCTTTACTTACGTATTGATTATATGGTGGGAATGTCACTCCACTAAACGCGAACTCTTCACCATGTGGAGAAGTCCAATCGACATTAAAATTATACTGTTCTGTTATATTATAGTCTGTGGAGTATGGGTTAAAACCATTATTTAAACTACCGTCTAGTCTTGGTGCGGTACCGTGAGATGGTAAAATAGTGTATCTTTTTTCACCACCAACAAACTTACTATTATCAACAAATGAATTATAATATTTAAAACCACCAAACTTTTCGAATGAGTCTATATGTAAAATACCGTTTGTAATAGTGTTTTCAAACGATGTTGGTGTTGTGTCTGATACATCATAATAAAGGTACCCATTAATAACTTGGTGGTACACACTCGAATAATAAGGGTGTATACCTATATCGGTCTGATCATTTCTTGTAATTCCTGAAAATGTTTGATTCTGATTAATGTCGAAAAACAATCCACCGTCTATTGGTGTAGTAACATCATTCATTATATCAATACCATCTAATACATATGTTTTATATCTATGGTAGATGGATCCCCACTTCACCATAAGGTGATATGGTATAAAGTGTGTCGAACTTATCTCTTTAAAGATGTTTGACATCCTTGTTTTTTTACCTTCTTCTAACTCTATTTCCATGTCTAAATCGTGATATGGTAGTGAATTAAGAAGTAGGTATGCGGACGATTTATATTTACCCGAACTATTTGTTCCAAAGAAATCATTAAATAATGATTTATGGAAATAAGGAGTATTAATTACAGAACTAATGTTAGTGTTATTACCCCCTATATCTAAGTATGATTTTATGTTAAAGAAATTACCTTGATCATTTAAATCATCACGAACCCATGCTTCGGGGTTTACGGGTGTTTGTATAAGTCCTTTAGTTGTATTAACCTTATAAATGTTCTTTAAATTAATATCGTCCTTTGTTAATGAAGTCTTATTAATATAGTCCAAATATGTGGTAGAATTAAAAGGGTATATTTTAGTCCTATATTCTTCTACAGAGTATTCAACTAAATTAGATTTTAATTTTTCATACTCTTCACTCATATCCGCCGACTCTAATGCGTCGGGAGAGTAATCTTGTAACTTAAATGATTCGTATATGTTATCTGAAATATAAGGTACTGTGGCAATCCCATCATCATAGTATGGTTTTCTTTCAAAAGGTGAGAAACTTTCAAGTTTAGATTCTAATTGGCTGAAAGTTGAGATTTCCTTTAGAATATCCACAACGAACGAATCCCCTTCCACCATAGATTGTAGGGTTTTAAATTCTAAATCTGCAAGTTCCTTTATCGATGTTTCAGTATTAAAACTGTCAAACAACATACTATATTTACATCTTTCTATAATTTCATAGAACATAGATGCTAATGTTTTATCCGAGTAAGGTACAACATCAGTTAAACTATTAACTTCGGAAATCTTCTTTAGGTCGTTTTGATTAGGGTCTGAATTTTCAAACTCAAAACTAACCTTATCGAAAGTCTTCTCCTTTTCCGCTAAATTATCTGTAATTCTTTGGGATACGGCCATGTATTCTTCAACGAACTCAACTTCAGGCCATAACGTAGGATTATCTGATCTCAACTTTCGTATCAGATCAAACTCCGCAGGATATGCCAATATTTTCTTTTTATCGTCACTTACCTTATTTACTTCTGGCCACGGATAAACCGCACCTTCGGAAGTTGCTTCATCTGAAAATCCAACTAAAATATTTTTCTTTTCTTCTCTTACGTTATACGCTCGAAAATGTACGTTTTGCATTAACCTTATGTAAGTATCTGCACCTGCCAAAACAACACCAAAAACATTACGTATTGTTGGTTCGAAACCTAAACCTTCGTTACCGTTGGTTTTAACGATTTCGTTCATTTTCTCCTCTACCTTATCTTGTAATTTTTTCTTTTCTTGATTAAATGAGGTTATAATTTCATTTATGTGATCTATCATCATATCATAGGCCACACCAATTTTACCACCCAACTTTGGGTCGGTTGAGGAGTAATATGTATTTATATCAACTAATGGGTTCTTTACACTAACATTAAAGGTTTTAAATTCTTTTCCTGATTTTTTAAGTAATTCCCTTATCGAGTTTTGTATCTTTTTAATCTTCGCACTTTTAACTTTTAAGATTGATTCTAATGTTCCACTCTTAGGTCCAATTATATTTGTTGTCTTATTTGATTGATCCTTACTGAGGTAGTTGTATTTTATTCCGTTTTCATCTGGAAGGGTGATAGACCCATCTGATAGGTATCTTGTTTTCCACGCTTTAACCGCACCAACAAATTCTACCAACGCATCGTCGAATTCCTTTACCAAACCAAATAGTCTCATATCAACAATACCTTTATCACCAAATATTGCCTTTTCTAACTCCTTATCTAAATTTTTTGATTTTTGTATAAGTTCTCTTAATGTCGGGTTAATACCTTCAGGTATTGTTATTAAACCTTTTCTACGATATTCTTGATATACTGATAATAGTGTTTGATAACCTCGTGATGTTTTTGAAAGTTTGACTTTTGACTCCCCTGTTTTTGTGTTCGTCTCTTTTTTAGTAGGTATTTCAATACCATACATGTAAGGTGCATTAAGGATAGATGTTAAAGAAATATCATTAAGATATGCGTATGTTGATCCAACGAACTTACCCGTACTTTCAAAGTTACCGTTACCCGCGTTATATGACGTATTAAAATTAATTAAATGAAGTCTGTATCTTATTGCCTTACCGTAGAAACCTTTTACTGTTAAATAAAATATTGGCCATGGTAGGTGAAAAAAAGATTTATATGGTGAATTTTTAGGTGATTCAAAAAGAGTTTTACCTCTTATATCTACAAAACTTATGTTTACTACAGGTACAAAGTTCACACCTTTTACTTCTATACTGACAGTTGTCATTCCAAAAGATTGTCCCGATGAATCATGATTAGGTTCATAGATACCTTCTTTTTCAGGGTCTTTTGTGGGTTGTTCCGTATAGACATCTGTCCACTTTGTATCAAGGTATTCTCCGTCTTTATTCTGTAATAAATTAAGAGTTCCTTTTGCTACAGAGGTTAGTTGACCACCACCCGCATTGTTGGAGTTAAGTGTAGTTCTCGGAACTAAGTCCGCCTCTAAATTTATATAATAAACTAAATTTTCATGATTTGTGGATCTCGGTTCTATAATACCATTAGACACAACACTATTAGGGTCAATATAAACAAGATTGTTTTGATTAACCTTAACTAATATGTTTTCACTATTTGTGGTATCATTCTTCGCCATAATATAAGTTGTACAACTCTACCGATTTTTTATATTCTTGTAAAGCACTAACCAGTGGGAAAGGTATTCTTAACGTGAAATTATTTGGTACTTCAAATTCAATACTTCCTGCTAATGGATTTGCCTGTAATATTAACCAACCAAATACGGGGGTATTATAATATTCTTGAGAAATTTTATCAAACCTATCTTTCCCTTTCTTATATTGTACATACTTGTCTGTAGACCTAATTGGTATCTCAATACCAGGGACTATTTTAAAATCTCCCTCTTCCTCAAAAAACTCATACCTATTGAAATATTTTCTACTCATTTTTAAAGTGATTTAATTTAGACCCAAGTTCACCTATAGTTGAATGGACTTTTGTTAATGTATCTTGTTGTGATGAATCAGTAATTGGTACCGTGTCTATCACATTAAAGTTAAGATCAGAACTGTTTTTCTTTGGTTTCCACTTAGAAAGTCTTATTCTTTCCTCCTTTGTTTCGTCAAAAAACTTATCGACCTTTCTATCAATTTTATTTTTTATATTGGGTGGGAATAATGTTGTATCCACCTCATATACCTTTTTTATATCTTCTATAGATTCAGGTGTCCCCCCTAATAATAAGGATAATATTTCACTTAGTGTATCCACATCTACCGAAAGACTGTTAAAATTATAAGTTGTGTCTAATTTTTTCTCAAACTTATCATAGTTTTTGTCAAAATAATCCATCATGTGATCAATTTCAGAATAAACCGATTCATAAGTAAAACCTGAAAGATTTGCCTGTGTAGCATTACCTTCTACAATCATACCATCACTCACATATTTTGTTAAGTAATTAACTTTATCTAAATTAATTATAACTAAATTTCTTGCCGCCTTTATACTTTTAATTGCTTCGTTTTCTAATAAAGAATCTAACTTATCCTCAACTATTTTCCTCAATGCTGGTTTTAATAACTCATTAGATCTCTCCATTTTAGGATTATTTAAAAATCTATGAAATTTAAACATTGTAGAAACATCTTCTAATTCGATAGCCGTTACTAATTTTGTTTTAAGTTCTATTAAGAAAAGATCTAAGGTTCTTATTTTATCAAACTCACCAAACATAGTTATTTCCCTTGTTGAAGTGGTTGACGTATTAACATCGTACTTATTTATCTTTCTGTAATCGGGTGAAAACACTAATGAATGTATATGTGGTCCATATTGTTTTAGTATTGTATTATACGATTCCTTATAGGTGTTAAAATATGATTCTATATCTGTATTTAATCCACTAACGATCTCACCATATGAAAGTGTCTCTCCCGATCCTCCAATATAAACACCTTGTTTAATTTCATTTTCTTCTAATGGTTCTCCATCAGGTGTTTGAGAATTGGACCCCGCCGATTGTAGTTGTTCTAAAAACTCTTTTGTAAATTCTTCAGGGTCTTTTCCATCAATATTACTTGTACCTATAGATCTTGGATCATACATTTCTGTATTTGCAAAGAAATTAGATGATAGTGCGTTTTGTAATCTTTCGACTGGTTTATCTAATCCTTGTCCACCAATAAAGTTTACCTGTAGGGTCACATTAGCAATCATTGGTTGTACACCAATACCTTCAGGATTTAAATCCCATACACCTTCGTCGTAATTTATGTTGACATCTCTAATTGCAATCTTAGAATGATAAAAATCACCAATTCTAACCACACATATCGGTGGTGGACCGAAACTTGTATTTCTCGCATTTATATCATTATTATCCGCAATACCCTTAAGTGGTATTGTATCACCAGGTCTAACACATTGCAAAAGGAATGTTAACCTTGCATTCAAACCTTCAGGTGTTGTTGAGTGAAACGCGGGATGGAAGTATTTTAGTTTTTCTGTTAAACTTTTAAATGTAACAGGTGAATCCTCCTCTAATGCCTTGAAATAATAACACTCAGACAACGTCTTCATGATAATTTTTTTCATTTCATTAATAGGTGGTTTCTTTACCTTAGGTGGTTCTATTGTTCCGTCGGGTGTTAGTTTAACTTTTGGATCGTCAGGAAGGTCAGGTAATTTATCTATTGGTGTCTCAACCATTTCCACGGTTGCGTGTCTACAGTAAAACGTAACAGGTGCGGTTCTTTTTAGTGCACTATTAGATCGTATTTCATCTTTGTGACAATTTACAGGAACACTACCCCCACCAAACAAGTTTTCTTCTTTACTAACTGTTTCTCCATTTGCACTATAACCTATACGTAAACCACCTTCTATACCTTCATATCCTAACTCTTCAAAAGTATAACCAAGTGTTTGAGATACTGAGGGTACTCCCGATGATGGAACAACCTTTGAAAAGTCTTCTCCATAATCTTTACTGTTTTTCTGTATCTTCTTCATAACATCTATAAAGACACTATGGGCTCTCCTCGCCGATAATTTTACGTTATAATTGTTATCGGCAACAGATGATGTACTAGTAAATATTTTAATTAAAACATCTTTAAGTTCTCCACCTTCAATCCTTGATTTAATAGAGGTTAGTTTGCTGTCATATGTCGTCTTATTATCAACAAGTCTATTGAAACCCTTATCTATTTTATCCCTAACAAGTGCATAATCAGAAGTACTACCCGTTATCCCCTCGGATTTACCAAACATATTTTCTATGTCATTCTTTTTGTTAACGGTAAGTGGTGCAGTAAAGACCATATCCAATCCGTTTACTAAGTCTTTCATATAAGTCCCGTCAGCCGGTGTTCCTGTTGCTGAACCTCTATTTCCAACATAAGTAGTATATTCGTCGGTATATGTGTTGGGACTTGTTACCGCACTTGAACCTATCTTTGGAAAGTCGTTCCTAAAATATAAGTTAATTAAGGTTTTCTCAGGTGCTTGTTCAATAGGACTTAAATCGGGTGTTTCATATTCACTATCATCCACCTCTACTTTATATTTGGTGATTGATTCTTTATCAGGATTATCCGCTTCTAAATATTTTTGAATACTACCTATATCTTCCTTAGTTAAAGTTGTGTAAGTTCTTATTAACTCATAAAAATCTAATTCCTCACATCCCGCAAAAAACGCGTTTATATAATTGTCAGATTCTTCATCTGACATTCCTTTAAAAACTTTAGTTACTAAAAGGTTCAATATACTTGGGTGATCGACAACTACTTTAAATGATATTTGTCCCGACCTTTCAGTAGATTGATATGTATATATCGGTTCAGGTCTACCTAAAAAGACATTACTTTCCCATCTCGCATTATTTTGTTCCGATACTTTAATATCGTATGGTGGGAACCACATCACTCTTCCTCCATTAGGTCCTCTTTCACAAAACGGTAAGTCCGTGTATGTAAAACCTGGTAGTGTAGATGTTTTCCACGCTAAGTTCTCAAGTGAGAACATATATTTTTTTGCCATGTAACCATCACCAAAGGTAGATTCAACAATATTCGTTGATCCCTCAAAAGAACCTTCTCCATTAGACATTGGTGCCATGTTTAAATTCCATGGTTTTGACATCACACTAGAGTCAAACTTTCTTATGTTACCTGTACGTTTCATTGTGTCGGACATATTCATGTATGGGTCGTCTTTTGTCCATACCCTACAGTATTCAACGCCTGACTCTTCTCCAAACTTATCCACGTACTTTACTGCCGATCCTCTCGACATCATTACATTACCTTCTCTAAATATTCTACTTGTTTGGTCGATTGCGTTCGCCACATGTGACCTCGCAGCACCACCGTCTGATGGCATAGTTTCAAGTAGTTCTTGAGTTTTACCTAAAATGGAGTCACTTCTAAACCCGTATTTAGTGGAAAGACTTTCCTCTAATTGAGATCTCTCAACTTGGTATTCAAGGTTACTTTCTCCTAACTTATTTTTTGATTTACTACTGTACCATGTTAATCTACCACCTATTTGTCCTCCTTCAACCACAGAACGTTGTCTCTCAAATAACGCGGTTTGTACGGGATCAAACATTAAACTTAGGTAATAACTACTTCTAACGATGTTATCATTAAAATCCCCCATCGCGTATTTTACATCTTCACCTCTATCATCACCTATGTATGCCACACCTCTTGGTGCTCCCATACCTAAAACGTCATTAATTGCATCACCCACTTTATCAATGAAAGTAAATAATTTAGATGATTGTTGTGATCTTGCTGTTTTTGTGTAGTTTGGTGCATATGTTGAATAACTTAGGTTGTCGAATAAAATATCCTTCTGACCTGAACCTAAATATTCAATCATTAAATCAGATGGTTTTCTTGACAGTTTAGGTCTTCTTTGAATTCCTATTAGAGAACCTAACGCCCCCGTCACATCTTGTATAATTGCACCCAATCCTGTTTGTGCCTCAGGTCTATTAACCGTTGGTCTTCTTGGGTTTGTCAAATAATCACCAGGTATTTCACTCCATGGAAATTCCACACCCGCAACTGTTTGTAAGAAATCAATCGCCTTACCCGCTATGGTTTTGGCAACCGTTACTTTAAAATTCTTCTCTATTAAACCTTCTTTACCTGTAACAATATTAACCGCTGTTGCCAAATTACCTTCCAACGCATCTATTAGTCTTACTCTACCATAAGTGGCGGCAACTAAATTTTGTGTTATTCTCGCTAAAACAGGTCCTTGTTTGTTTTCCCTAATATGTCTTGCAGCAAACTTCATCAACCTCGATTCATTATCGTAGTTGTCGGTCGTCATAATACTAATTAAATTACTATAACTCCCTTGTACAAAATATTCGGGATATAACCCCAAATCATCAATCCTTGTTAAATTTCTTAAAGTATCAACAGTACTAAAATTTTCTGTAGTAAATGTGTTTGAGTTTTGAGGTACTGATAAGTAAGTATTTAGATTATCGTCTACATCTCCCTGACTAATATTTGAATGGTCACTAAGAGACTCTACAGAGTATGCGGAACTAGTAAATGTCTGAGGACCGTTGGGTTGTTGTAACGTCCTATTTAATATACTATCCCTAAATTGACTTGTAGAATCGAAATCTAAGTTACTTGGCATAATTTCTTTTTAATATAAATAGATTTAAGATGAAAAACCCTCAAATTAATTAGGGTCTAAATAACCTTTACCTTGAACCCATCTCTCAGGATTTAACGACCATTCCTTTTGGTAGAACCCAGTAATTGCATCTTTAGCCTTAATTTCAACTTCATGTTTAACTGTCTTATCTTGTTGGGTGGTTTCAAGAGGAACGTTTTGAGGTTTTTTAAATTCGGTTGGGTCTATACCCATTTGGGTTTGTATACCTTTTATAAGTTCCGCCTTTTGTTCACCAAACATTTCTACTAAGGAATCAGTACCTTTATATAATAAACTACTTATATCTCCACCCGCCTCTTTTGCACTCATTGAAGATAATGCTTGTACCGCTTTGTCACCTACACCAGCCACTTCCATTCTAGCCAACAACGCTAAATAGTTAACATCCCTACTTATGTTTTCGACTAAAGTTACTTGTTCTCTTATGAGGTCTTTTTCTGATTTGTCTTTAAATTCGTCTTGAAAACCTATTAGTTTGTCGGCTAGATCACCATTTAATTCACTTAATTTAATTGAACTTTTTCCAAACTCTTCTTCCAATCCCGCCGCTTGTAGATCAATTGACATTTCTCCGTCCTTCATTCTCGCGAGGTTGGTTAGGAATTCCTTGTTTTCAGGGTTAATATTTAAACCTTCTAACGCTAACGCCGCCTGTTGACGTTCTTGTAGTGCGATCGCTGATTGGGTAAGTTCTTTCATGTCTATACCTAACTTACTCGCAATTTCTCTTGCCTGTCTAAGGTTAGCACCTGTCACTTCAAATCCACCTGTCTCCATATTGTAGGTTGCCAAATTACCTGCCACACCTTCCAATGCCCCTTGTAACCCTTCTACTTCATTGGTTGCCATATACATAAGTCTTAGTGGGTCATTAAAATCTCCAAACGCCGCACCTAAAACACCTAATTCTGCAGATAGTTCTAACGCCCCTTCAGGTGAAAATACTTTATCCGCCACTTTAAATGTTTCACTTAAACTCATTCTAATTTCGGTTGATCTTCTAACCATTTTCTCGAGACCTTCAACCCCTTGTTGGAAACCATATTCATTCAGTTTTCCAACATTCTCTATCATTCCTTGAATGGTTTGTCTTGATTGTATTCCAACCTCTAAAGATCGTTTACCCGCATCGGCAATTGATTCTTGTGCTTGTGCCGCACCTATACCTACTTTTTCAAAGTCGTCATATGCACCGATAACTTCGGACATCTTCATACCATATGCACCCGCGATTTCACCCGCACGTACTAACATATCTGTACCAACCAATGCAAACCTACCCGTATCTTCTATTAATTTACCTACAGAATCGGTCATCTCCTTGAAAGGAATTCCCATTCTTCTTAGGTCAGGTTGAGCGTCAGTGACTGATTCCCTAAACTTTTGAGATAGTTCTCCCGCTAAACCCAATTCTTTATTAACAAACGTAAGTAAATAGGATTGTTCTTTTACATAATCACCTATCCCACTCATCGCAGTTTTAATTAAAGAACTAATAACCGCACCTGTCTGACTACCACCATCGGTTGGTGGTTTATAATTCTGAGCCAATTCCTTAAGAATATTAGTATCTTCAGGTGCATATGGTTGTAGTGTTGCTCCGGCAATCACATCAACAATAGAGGATTTAAAATCATCACCACCAACTGAGTTACCTCTTGAACTGTTATTACCAACATTTTTGTATTTGTTTTTGATTTGACCGATTGTCTTATCGTCAAGCATATTTCCGTCCTTATCATTCAGCACTCCCCGCTTCTGTAGGTCGTTAATTATTTTGTTGATATCGTCCATATAGATAAATACTAGTCGGTAGACTTTTCTAACTCAATAATTCGTTCGACGTAGTATCTTCTCATAAACACGGGCATCTCTAAAACATCCCTATGTGAGAACCCTTTTCTAAGTAAAAAAATTGTTTCAGTAAACTGCGCGCTTTTATAGTCCGTAGAAAGGACGAAAAAACTCCACCCCAAAGTCTACTCTAAAAGTGACTTTTTCTCCTGATGGGGCGACTGCGTGGTGTACTAAGTCTACACCTGGTTTGACTTTATTGACGTATTTCCTAAAATCCTGAGAATCTAATATGGGTAAGGTCTCAATAAAATTTCTAATATTCATTTGATCTTTATTACCCTTAACACTCTTGATCAGTTTTTCTAATCTTTTTGTAACAATAGGAGGTGCACCAAGACCGTTCCAACTTTTAGTTATATCCTCTAATTCTTGTTCGTCTTTTGGTGTAAGAAATTTAAATGTAATATCCACTTTAGATTTTTCCATAAAATATGGATACTCACCGTTTTCGTCTTCTTTTAAATCGAATTCTTTATAGGTGAGTTCACTTAAATCAACTGTATGTTCAAATGATTCTTCTGTTTTTGGGTCCTTTAACTCTAATTTTAATTCAGGTCCAAACGCAGTATTACGTAAAAAAATCAGGATTGCCTCCTTATCTTCTCTTGTTAAATCTTCAACAGGTACATCTTTAGTTAAAACCTTTCTTTTTAAAAGTTCTGTGACGATGTCTCCATTTGCCGCTAAGTTTGGTGAGGATAAAACATTCTCATCTGCGGCAGTTAGGTATGCTACCTTTAATGATTTCGTACCATTTGGATAGTATATACCTCTACTTGGTAATTCAACAACATCGTATTGAATTGTTGGGTCTATTCTATATTCGTTTTCCATACTGTTTAAATGTAACTATTAAATAGTATAAAGTAAAGTTTAAATAAAATAAAAAAGGGGATCCTTATAAAAGACCCCCTTGAAATATTTCGACAGATTATTTTTTTAGTATACTTGGATACATCTATCCATTCTTAACGTACAATCAATTGTTGCTAATGCATCATTGTTGTAGTCAAGTTCATTAAAGTTTAAGTCAGTCATAAATGAACCTTGTAAAATCCATTTTTCAACCACAACACCTGTTGGGTCTAACATTTCTAATTCAATATCTTTTTTATACCCTGCAGCATAACCCATTCTTCCTGTTACTGATTCTGCGTGTAATCTAAACCATTCCATTAACGCTTGAGACGCTGATGGTCCGATTGGATCTTTAAACTTAACTCTTAATTCATTCCATACGAATCTACCTGCAACATAAGTTGAAGTATTTAAGAAAGGAATCTCTACTGAGTTGATTTTTGCACTCGGTCTAGCCGCTGATGTTACATACCACTCGTTGATACCCAATGATGAAGGGAACCTAACGATAAATCGGTTAACTCTTTTCGGTTCGTAAGGAACCGGCATTTTCATTAATAAATCTGCCATGTCTGTATTTTTGTTATATTTGTTATTCTATTATTATAAATATATCTCTTCACGAAATATTTTTCTTTTTTATTTGAGAACTACTTGACATTGTCAATTAATTTCCGTATTTTTTTATTACCCAGTAATTACTAGTATGAAATATAGGATATAAATTATATAATATATTAAATCTAGTATATATTAAACCAGTATATACTGGGGTCATCTCAATTTTTACTTTTGGATAGGGGAGAGTCGTTAGACCCTCCCTTTTCCTTTTTTATTCTATTAGATATTCTCAAATGATGCTCCTGTTGGAGTAATTAAGAATTCTACATCAATGAATTCAAGAGATCTAGTTGGTTTAACATAAATCTTACCTCTTAGTGTGTTCGCGTCTATATCTTCTGGATCGTTAGACACAACTACTCTAAATTCGTATAAACCTCTTTCTTTCTTAATAGATTCTAATATTGGGTTAACCAATCTTAAAAATTCATTTCTTACTTGTTCGTCATTTTGTTCAAATAACAATCTAACTGCCACCGCTGAAATTAATTTTCTCGCTCTTAATAATAATCTTCTTACGTTGATTCTATCAAGTGCAGACTCTCTAACTTGTAATGTTTTGTTACCCCAAATTATAGTACCCGTATCTGAGAACGTTGCAATTGGGTTAATTCTTGCATTATATAGATCATCTCTGTTATCTAACGTCAACTTCTTCTTCGCTTTGATTGCATTTACTAAACCTCTTTGGTATCCCGCTACTGCGAACCAAGGATAAGAAACGTTATCTGTTAGTGCGATATTCTTAACAACCTCACCTGTTGGTGGAATGTATAACTGAGTTGCATTGTCCCCATCTCTTACTTGTATCCAAGGCCAATATGTTGCCGTGTAGTTAGTATCTAAATCAACTTCATCCAATTGGTCAACTATTTCGTCAACATCTGAAGTGTTAGGTGAGTTAGTGATGTATAATGAATCCGCTCTATCACCTTCTATCATATCAATTGCTTGATTAGTTAATGAACTATGGTTATAGAAATCAATACCTGGTGTTGCAAATATGTTGATATCAACCGCTTCAGGATTAGAGAATGTTTCAATTCCCGCTAAATATGCGTAATAATCTGAGTTTCCAACAGTATCACTAAATACACCACCGTTAGATGTGTGTCCACTTACATAAGTGTTTTTACCAAAGATGTAACCATCTCCATTTGTTCTTGTTCCTCTGTAGATATCCCAACCATCAAAACCACCACAAACTGCGAATGTAAATTTTCTATATGATTTACTTTCTAATAAACCTTTATCATTTCCTTCTAAATCATATGGTGTTGTTTTAAAACCTGATATACCAGACGCCTGACTTGAAAGGTGGAAACTATGTGATGTTGAACTCGCAGCGTTTCCTTTATATTCAAATAAATCTCTATCGAAACCAATTTGAGATGATAAACCTAAAGTAACTTTTCTGATTTTATCTCCGTTAGTTTTTTGTTCTGTACCTTGTGAGTTATAAGAAACAACGTCACCCGCCACATTATATTTTGTTTTGAATAGTACGTTACCAACTTTAGATGTACCTAAGAAATCTGATGTAAATCCTTTAAATCCTGCAGGAAATGCATCTACAGGTGCATCTTCAGCCATGTTCAACATTATATATTTCGAACGTAACTCATACTCACCATCTGAAGTACCTATCTTTTTAGCGATGTAACCAGGTAGGTCAGGGTTCATTGTACATCTTGAGAATTTTTCAAGTACTGAAATATTATTATCAGTATCATTAAAATCTCTAATTATCAAATCAAACTCACCTGAATCAAGGTCAATATTCTGAACTTGAATTTTTAATTGTGTGTTTGCAGCATTTCCATCTGATATACTAATTACACTGAATAGGTCGGAAACAATACCACCTCTCACTTCAGATACAACTGTTGGTGATGCTGGTGTTTCCCATTGATTTAAATAATCGTTTCCTACGTTATGTGAAACATGTGTAATGTCTAAACCTCTAACAAGTCCTTGTCCGTAAAGTGCTGATAATAATTTTGGATACTCTTCAAAAACATAAAGAGGTACTTCATTTTTCTTCTTATCAAAATTAGTATTACCCAATACTTTAGAAACATATTTAGTAGATGATGTATTCAACGTACATGTAAATGATTTAGCACCACTTGTAGAACCTGTAACATTAAGTGTAAATTCTGATAGTGGGTCGGTCCCTAAAGTGGATGACGCAATACTTATGTCACTTGATGAACCTAATTCAAGGTTTAATGTTTGTCCTTGGTACGATCCTCTTGATCTTAGTGATAGTACCACTATATTGTCGTAGTCAGAATTTACTGAAGCATTATAACTAAACTCTGTTATTTTGAATCCGTTATCTGTCTGATCCCAAACAAAAAGGTAAGAACTTACACCCGATACTACTCCAAGACCGTTTTCTGTAAAATAAGTGTTATACCAATTGTTATTGTTGTTTGTTCCTATTGGTCCCGCTATCTGTAAAGACGATCCCAAACTTAATGTTTCTGCCCCATCAACTAAACCAATAGTAAACCATGATCCGTCAGCTAAGACACCTAAATTTGTAATCCAGTCAGACATAGAACTTCCATCATTTGCTGTCTTCCCACTTAGGTTTTCAAATAATGAATAAGTTGAAATATCTAAACCAGTTCCTATAAGATCCTCTACCGTATTTGTAGTTCCACCTGTAAGGTCTACTGTTATTCCGCCTAATGTTTTAATTGCGTATGTTATTTTTGGTACGTAACCCGTCAAACCTAAAACTCTTGTTACAAATAATTGGTTAGATTCTTGAAGGTATGATTTTGCGACATAACCCAATTCGTATTTTGGGTTACCGTCCGAAAATTTAGTTGGTGAAGTAGGTCCAAAATATGTTTTGAATTCGTCAAAATTTCTTATTAGAATTGGTTCAAATGCAGGTCCTTTTAGTGCCTCACCTGATAACCCTAATGTGGTCACACCCACACTTTGTGCTACGAACGTTAAATCCTTTTCTGAGGTATATACACCTGGAGAAACGAATACTCTGTTTGAATTTGCCATCGATTAACTTTAATTATAAATTTTTATTGTTTACTATAAATATCTTAGTTTTTAGTAAAGAGTTCCCAAGTTTTCTATTTTGGGATATTTAAAGATATTTTTTTATCTATATTTATCTTTATGAGCGACAAAACCCCCAAAAACATCAAAATAAGTCAAAAACACCATGATATCTTAAAAAAGTATTGTGATGATAATGGTTTTAAAATTTATAAAGTTGTGGAAAAGTGGATAGAAACCAATTGTGTGGATCGAAAAAGAGGTTTATACGGTGAATAGGTTTCTGCCAATTAAAATACATATCATGTATGTGTGGCGGGTTTGTGCCAATTAAAATATAAACCCAGTGGGTTAAAATAAAAACCCAAAAAACCCAGTGGGTTAAAATAAATAAGTAATACCTATTCTTGAACCAATTCGAGGAGTTCCATTTAGTGTTACTTCAGTACCACCCGTAATATCGAAATCACTACCTTCTTCTAATAATAGACCGTTTAAATCTAAACTAATAACACTATCTATATTGTTTACTGTAGTAAATGAAAGACCACCTCCTGAGTAGTCAAAATATTCTGTAGATACCTGTCTAACATTCCCGTCGGAATCGACAAAAACACTTGACCTACCTTTGTAATAAGTAATTGTTACTTTGGACCCTTCTCTCGGAGGTTCAACAAAACTTATTTTAGAAGTTAAAGAAACATGATTAAATTCAACACCCCTTTCTTGTAGTAATCCATTAATGGTGGTATTAAAAAGTATACCTATCGTTTCACCCACACTAAAGATTGTTTGTACTCCATCAGCAGTGAAATTAGCGACAGTAATCTCTAAATTCTTAGTTAAATATTTTTTCTCAAAATTATTACTTTTAATAAACTCATTCATTAAAAATAATCTACTAACTGCGGGTTTCACTTCAAATTCTTCATCGTCTATAATAAAACCTAATAAAGTGAACTTATAGTTTTGGACGTAGAATCTTCTTGTTTCTAAATTCACGGGTGTGTTGTCTTCTATATTATCTAACACTATTGGGACATAATGTCCTTTTACCGTGGTATATGCCTGTCTTGAAGTAAACTTCTGTAATATTATTTGATTAAACTTATTTAAATCTCTGAATTTTGTACAAACAATAGTAATATCGTAACTTATATCAATAGGGACAGGTTGAGGTATCTTATATATGTCAGCACCTACCTGAGTACCATTCCATGTCGGTACTGTGGCGTAGTGAAATTGTTGTCGATCAGGTATAGTTCTCTGTAAACTCGGATTAGTACCAAGTTGTACATCTGGTTTCCTTATGACACTTATAAAAGGTAGAGACGGATTACCATCTAAATCTGAAAAATTCCACGTGTTTGTAAACTCACCCCATCTTTGAAGTGTCAAAATTTTAGGTATGATGGGAATTTGTACACCGTCCGAAACGACTACAAAATTCTTTTTAACAAAATCTAACATACCCAAGTCCAAATCATCATGTAATACCGAATCAGGAAGATAGGAATCACCTTGAGTGATCTTATCGAGTAATTCCTGTCGCCTACCCATTAACTCATTACCTTGATAAACCTTTATGTTATTTTTTCTTTTTGGTATTGCCATTATTAAATTCCTCTAAATTCCGATTCTTGTGCTGGTACACATGTTATTGTTCTGTAATGTGGTTTAAACCCAAACATATTATGTCTATTGTCAGATGTTACTTTACCGTCATTTGAAACTGTATAATATCTAACTTTATCTTCTGTTTCAGGATATGCAATAAAATCTCCGTATTTTATGTCAACCCCTAAATCTTGTAAATGACTTATGTAAACAGATACGGTCATATTACCAGGCTCTATATAACGGACTAAACCGGGTTTGTAAGATTCATTTTTAGGTGGTTCTATTTTAACTAATGCGTTGAACTCGATAGGTGGGAAAAACTTTATTTGATCTTTCCCGACTTCAGCATATACAGCATCAGTATCTGTACTCTCAGTATCAACACGGTAGAGTACCAATTTCATATTTAAATCCCCATGAAGATATTCCTGACCTATTTGAACATTAAAGTCAAAGTCTTCCTCAGAGAAGAATTTACTCATTCTTTTAATTGGTAATTTTTTACTCATATAGATAAATAGTTTAAAAACTGATTTGAATTCCTTATATTTAGTTTATACATGGGAAAGTTATTACCCGAAATACAAGCAAGGGAGATTGTAACAGGATATACAGGTTATAATAACCATATATTGGACCTAAAACATAAATTCGAAAGATCGAAAAATTATAGTTTAACTCGTCCACAGTCAGACTACGTCATAAAATATCATGAGGTAGTACCTAAAGTTGCTCGAAAGTATCTATCAATTGCAAAGTCCTTTGGTACTAAACTACAAGAAGACAGACTACTTATGAAACCCGTCGAACAAGTTTGGGTGGAGAAATTACTATGTGAGAGTGATAAGGCATATAATATATGGGGGAACTTAACTAATGATATGAAACCCATATCTATGTGGATACCGAAAGCGTCTGTTATTCAAGAAGAGAAGACCTTAGACCGTGAAGTAGATTATAGTCCATATTCTCACAGACCTCCAATGGAACACCAAAAAATAGCAATAGAAAAATTATTGGCCAACAATAAATTTATTCTTGCCGACGATATGGGGTTAGGGAAGACTACAAGTACAGTTATTGCATCTTTGGAGAGTGATGTTAAAAAGGTATTAATAGTTTGTCCAGCATCCCTTAAAATCAATTGGAAGAGAGAAATAGAACTCTATTCGGATGAAAATGTATTAATTGTTGGAGGTAAGAAGTGGGGGTCCACTTTTAAATATTACATCATAAACTATGATATACTTAAAAACTTTCACACAACAGAGAATACCGAGGATAGTGACGCATATAAAATAATTTTAAATGAAGGGTTTGATTTAGCAATAGTTGACGAAGCACACTACATCTCAAATAGTCAGGCACAGAGAACAAAACTGTTAAATGACATACTTGCAAAAATACCTAAGGTTTGGTTACTCACGGGCACACCCATGACCTCAAGACCAATCAACTATTTCAACTTATTAAAAATTGTAAACTCACCTCTAACACTTAATTGGAAGAGTTATGTTTTAAGATATTGTAAGGGTTACCAATTTAGAGTTGGTGGTAGGAAAATATGGAATACAAGTGGTGCAAGTAATTTAGATGAATTAAGAGAACAAACTAAGGCGGTTGTTTTAAGGAGAATGAAGACTGATATTTTAGATCTACCCGAAAAAATAATTTCCCCAATATGGTTAGAACTAAAAAACTCATTTTATGATGATGAATTAAGTGAGTTCTTAAGGATAAGTAAGGAAAATAGGAAGAAAGAGAGTCTCACGGTTACTCTTAATAGATTAATGAAATTAAGACAACTTATCGCAATAGAGAAAGTAGACCATACTTGTGAATTAATCGACAAGGTTTTAGAACAGGGCAGAAAAGTAATAGTTTTTACCAATTTTACCATGTCTTTAGATATGATTTATGAGAAATATGGAAAGAAAGCGGTGGTGTTAGACGGTAGGATGTCAAAGGATAGGAGACAACAATCCGTCGATAGATTTCAAAATGAAGATAAAGTAAAGATATTCATTGGTAATATAAAAGCGGCAGGAGTTGGTATAACTTTAACAGCCGCAGATACGGTTATCTTTAATGATTTATCGTTTGTTCCTGCTGACCACTCACAAGCAGAAGACAGAGCGTATAGGTATGGACAGAAGAACAGTGTACTTGTCTACTATCCCGTTTTCGAAAATACTATTGAAATGACCATCTATAATATATTACAGAAAAAGAAAGATATAATAGATCAGGTAATGGGTGATGGTGAATACTCTGAAAGTTTTGGTAGTGAGTTAGTTAAAAATATTAAAACGTAGAACATATAATTAAGTTCTTATTAAAAGAATAAACATTACCCTCCATAGAACTTAAAATTTCTATACCCTCTGAGTCGTTTTTAAAAACAATATAATTCTTGTCTTGTGTAAATGCGTAGTAATTGATATTTGAATATTTTTTACTGTCCATTGTTAGTGTTATATTGATTGTATTATCATTTTCCTCAATAAAACTTACTTCCTTACACTGTACAGTTTCAACCCCGTGATCAAATATTACCTCAGCATCAATACCTTTAAAATCTTTTATATTACCACCATTTCCTGTAGACGAAAGGTAACTAATTGAATTGGTCCATATGTTCTTAAAATTATTTTCTATTAATTTTTCCGAACGATCAGATATTACTTTTAATCTATATCTTATAAGGTCTATGTGATTCTTTATATCACCATCAAAAAGAAAATCCTCTTTATAAAGTTCTAAGTAATAACAAAACTCCTTCAAAGTTTCTTCTACAGTCTCATCAATATATTTACCCTCATTATCAGTTTCATAGGGTAATTTAATACCATATTTTTCATTTAAAACCCTTTCAATATACTCCTGATAAGAATAACCCGTATTAATAAAATTAATCCCACTTCTAAAACTATATGATTTAGTATCTTCATCGTAATTGTAGTAACCATCACCAACAGAACCCATAGGTGATCTCCATCTTAACTCATCCCCTGAATGGGTTTCTCTAACAATTCTTGTTATTTCTTTACTAAACTTTCTATTGAATTTGGAAGTTTGAGAAATATACCTCCATATGTTAAGTGTTTTACGATGTTTGAGTCTTATTTTATTTAAATCCAAAATTGTTGTTCTGTTTTTCCTAAATATAAACTATTTATATTAATAAATCAAGTATGGCAAGCACTATTATCACACCGGCAAATCGAGACAAACTTTATACTCAAGTTTTTAACCTTTTAGGGGCACCTATTAGGTCTATAGAATTGACCGAAGAACAAATGGATACTTTCTTAGAATTATCCTTAGATGAATATGAACAGTATGTAAGTGATTGGTTAATTGAATCTCAGTGGTCATCTTTAGCTGGGTTAAATGTGGATACGCAATCTTTGACGAGAGCGTTTACTACGAGATCATTAGACTATGAAACACAATACTCACACGCATATTCAAAAATTGTCGGTTTACAGGCGGGTGGTGATTCTGAATTACTAAAAGACAAAATAGAACTTGTTCGAAATCAACAAGTGTACGAAATTCCTGCGGGTCGTGAAATAAACGAACTGTTATGGTTTACACGTGCAGAATTGACTGACTCTATTGTGGATCCATTTTTAGGTGGATTCGGTGGTCTTGGTGGTGTAGGTTCAGGTGGTGTAGGTGGTTTTGCACAAATGGGAACTTCAGGTTCTTACTTTATGTTACCCGCTTATGATTTATTATCACGTATGCAAGATAGGAACATTAAAAACCGACTAATTGGTGGTGAAATGACTTATCGTATAACTGCAGGACCCGAAGGTAAAAAATATATTCACTTGGCTAACGTACCTGGTGGTAGGTTTGATTTTGGTTCCATACAACAACATAACTACTATGTTTGGTATTGGTATTATGATACTACAGACAGGGATGATTGTTTAGATAAAAATAAAGATGTTGTAAAATTACCTTCCGATATAGAGACCGAAGAATTAGTGTGGGAAGAACTTAATAGACCTGCACAAACATGGGTTAGGAAATGTCTTATTGCATACTCTAAAGAAGGGTTAGGAAGAGTATATTCTAAATTTTCAGGTGACCTACAAGTACCTGACAGTCAAGTTAAATTAGATTACCAATCCCTATTAACCGAAGGTAAAGATGAGAAACTAAAACTTATCGAAGAGTTATCACAAAGATTGGAAAGGTTAAGACCTGACAAAATGTTGGAAAGAAAAGGAAATGAGGCCGAAAGTCTCAACAAATCGTTAAAATACAGAGCGATGCCATCTCCTTTTAATATGATTTAAACATCTACATCAGTGTGTGTCGCATAATCGTGACCATTTCTTTCAATTAAATCACCTTCTTGGGAGGGACTACTTGGAACTTTAAAATTAACAGCATCTCTATTCTTTTGTACCCAATATTGGTCTACGTGTTCAAGACTATCTTCTAAATACATAAAATAAGGATCCCTACCAACCTTCTTCCAAAACATTACTTCACTATCGGATAATGTCATAACCTCTTCAAAACTATCTTGACTACCTTCTTTCATCGGAAACCCATTGACCAACTTACATTGGTTTATTGTAAAGAAAGGTCTATCATCGGGGTTATCAATAATAATATCATTACGAATGTCAGGATGAAATACAACTAACAATGGTTCTATTCTTTTGTTAAATGTATTAATATAACGAGCAACATTATAATCACCCTTCATGTCGGGATTTTCTTTTAACTCCTTTTCAGTAATCATGAAAGAGTTAATTTTTATATAATTTTCGGGAACAGGGTACCCATGTTCTTCAAGGAATTCCTTTTGAAATTTCTTAGTGGGTTTAGTAATTTTTTGAACATCACCATCACCCTTACGTTCACCATTATTAACGTAATATATTGTTTCCCCAAGACCTGCAGGATAATTGTTCTTCATAACCAATTCCATGTGTGCTTGTCTTGCCTTAGATGCCCCACTTTTAGTTTTGGTTTTCATGGACTTTAAGTAGTTATCTACGGATAATTTTACTCTCGATTTATTTGCGATCTTAGATAATGGAATTTCTTTATTATAGATCTTACTAATATATTTATAGTATACGTCCAAAAACTCTTGTCCCTTACCATCCAACATTAACTTCAAACTTTCATCTAAGAAGTCCACAATGTAACCATGAAGGTTCTTAGACTTAATTGTGTTACCCGTTAATTTAAGACCCCCACTCGGTTTTTTTAGTACATAGTTTTTACGAGCAACATTAACTGTGGAAGGTGCGACATAATCAATGTCTAATCCCATTTCATTCCTCATAAAAATATCATTAAATTCCGCAGTGTCTGCCTCAGCACCTCTGTAAGTTTTACCACCCTCTACTAACTCATTAAGACCCTTAGATACATAAACTCTGTCATCAACATCATCAGGACACGAGAAGTTGACACCATCCGTATCCATTACAAGTGACTTATATCCTTTCTTTTCAAAGAACATTATCATCATACGTAAACATTGTCTACCAACACACGTGATTGTTTCTCCTGTATCCATATCACCCCAATGAAATACGTGAGGTGCGGATAGAGACCCAAAGTATGCATTAATGAATATCTTAATTGGTAATTGTTTCCTGTTATATTTTTCCGATAGTTCGGGATCTGTTTTGTAATGTTCGGACGCTAATTTTTTGTATTTAATACGTACGTCTCTAAAATATTTTAACATGGATTTTTGTACTCCCATAACATCACATTTAGGAAACACATCATATACTAATTGAATAGAAGGGTATAGTGAGGAGTAATCAAACTTAACCACCTTTTCTGCGTATCCCACCGCGAGTAATCTTGATAGTCCACCCGTAAACGCTCTCCTATCTTGTTTTTCAGGTACGGCCAAATTGTGTTTATATGACCAAGCTAACATTATTAGTTTCCATAATGTTGCGGTACCCATAGTAGATATACGTTCATAGGTTGTAGGTACAACTTTAGAAAGTAAGAATGTTGACTGACTAAATGAATCATCAACAACCATAGTTTCATATAAATCGTCATCAAGATATTGTTCAACAATTTTTCTACCTGTCCATACCTCAAATTGATTCGGATACTTTTCTAATAATCCCTCAGTACCGGGATCACCTATTTTCTTATAGTTACCTGTTTTTGGGTTTACATAATAACTTTCATTATCCAAGTATATTTTAGAAATCCACGCACCATCAACATAAACACGATTGTCTTTCTCGGCTCCCAAATACTTTGTAATATATTTCAACCCCCAAGACTTAATGTCAGAATTAATTGCTTGGGCTCTCCTAACTGAATGGGCGATATCAAGAATATTCATTCCCCAAATCATATGTTGGGTGTAGGTCTCAACTTCATTTGCAAGTTTCAACATACCTTCCCTCTCTTTCATACCTTGGTCTATAAAAACCTTAGTATGTTCTTCTACATCTATTCCTAATATTTCTGCCCTTTTAATAATAAACGGAAAATCGAAAAATGCGGAGTTATAACCAGAGAAGATTGTAGGTTTAAGTTCTTCAACACATTTGAAAAATTCGATTATACAATTCTTTTCACCATCTTCACCGAATGCATTAATAATCTTTACAAAACCTTTATTGTCTTTTAAACCAATTAGAATTATTTTATCTGTTTCGGGTTCAAGACCTGTTGTTTCAATATCAAAAACTAATCTATGTACATCTTCATATTCTTCAATACCCTTAAATAATCTTTTTTCTTTTTGTATGAGATATTGTTCTTTAGGGTTAAGTAGTATAAAATGTTTTCTTATTTCTTCGTCCCACGGATTTAAACCCCCTTGTCTAAAAAAACTAAGAAGTGAACGATAACCTTGACTACTTTTAACTAAGAAATTATAACCATTCTCTAAACGTTCATTATCGGCTGTATCTAACTTTTCAATAGTGATTCCATACTCCGACATTTTCTGACGTTGTTTGGCCTTACTATCACCATAGAAATTTAAACCAGTAAGATCATCAACCCACAAGAATGCGGTTAACTTATCCTTTCTAATAATTTTACCCTTTTCGGGGTGTTGAATAATTTTGTAGATTGTGTTTGTTCGGTACTCATATTCTAATCCTGTTATGTACTCTTCAGGGTCCGAACCGTTGAGGAATTCTTCTATTACCTCTTGGGAAATAATTTCGTTCATTGTATTAAAATTGGATGACACATTAGCTTACCCTTAGTTGGATAGTTTGCCTTAATTAATACAAAGATATGAAAAATAAGTTATAATATCAATACGGATATCATATATTCTCCATTAATGTTTGCGCACTTTCTAAATGATGTTAATGTAGAGTTTTTCCTTAATTGGAACGATGAGTTTATTTGTGGGTAGTAAATCTGTGTCTCTAAATTGTATGTTAACTATTCCCTCGAATTTACCCGATTCTTTTGTTTGTTCTGATGTGAACCTATATGTAATGTAATATTCTTCTGTAGTTTGGTCATACTTTTTGGTTCTTGTTGTCAATAAACATTCACCACCTAAAATTTCAGGAACCTCTGTTTCGATATCAATCATATCAAACCTAATGTCGGCATTTTCTAATAAGTCGTTTAAAGAAGACTTATCGTTTTTACCGTCGTCAACCAACCTTAATTTTAATAATGGGTCTGTAGCCCCTTTTCGTATAAAAAATTCCATACTAATAAATATTCAATCTATTTTTTTATTTACACGAGATTGTTGGAAAGTTCAAATGTCCAACCAATATTTGTATCGGAAACTTGAACTGTATGAACATAATCGGTATATAATGATGTATTCTGTGATGCCGCGGACAATACATTTCCTGTGGATGTATCAGTTAGAGAAACACTTGTTGTATCATACTCACTACACGAATTAGTGTTGTTAGCTGACTTATATCTAACTCTTATTACGTCACCTACAGTAACTGTTGCACTTCTTGGTGTGGCCGTAAGAATACCACCCTCAATAATATTAATAACCGCACCTTGCTGTACATTATTTATTTCTAATATTACTTGAGCTACGGTACATACATTTTCCCTATTAAGAGAAAGAGAGAATGGTAAAGTTTGTGGTGTCGGTGTTGGTGCTACCGTCGCTGTTGGGTTAGGAACCTGTGTTGGTGTTGGTGTAGGTGCCACTGTCGCTGTTGGTGTTGGTTGTGGTGTGGAGGTTGGTACCTGTGTAGGGACTACTGTTGGTGTTGGCTGTGGTGTTGGATCAGGTTGCATTACAGAATCACTAATTAACCCGTGTTGCCAAAACGTAAGAGCACCAACTTTAATTCTTTTCTTATTACTAGTACCACTAACAACATATGTTAATGGACCTCCTACATTATTTACGGTAACTCCATTAAAAGTACCATCCCATGCACGTATATTAAGATCATTTGCAATATTATCGATTCTGTTACATAGGGTATGTATACCCACTTGAGTTTCATCTTGTTGCATATATCTTCCCCCATATAAAAGACCAACAATAACAAATTCTTCATTTATTGTTGCTAAAACTGCGGATCCCGAATCCCCACCCGCCGATGGCCAAATACATAAATCACCCGCAGGGGTGGTAGAACCACTTGCAACTAATTCAAATGTATCATCCATATACACGTTAGTTAATACACCTTGTTTTTTATATCCTATTAATACAGAACTACCCAAAGCATAGTTTAAAAGTTTAGTGTCTTGTTGTCCCTTAGCACCTGTTGTTCTACTAGATATATAATATTCTTGAGTTGGATCTTCCAACATAACATTTATTTCCTGAGTAGTTGCAAATCTTGGTGCTTGGGTCATACCCGTAATACCGAATTGGTTCCATGAAACCGAAGGGTCAATTAAACTAATATCATCTATGGCCATCAAAGCACAATCAGATTTATTATTAGAACTAATAGGTTCATATTTTTTTACCATACCCACCTTAAAATTTGGACCCGTGTTTGCCCCATCATTAGGTTGTGTACATATATTTTGGAATACGTTAGTTCTTACACCATTAGGGTTTCTTTCACTCGTTAAAAACGCGTCATTAACTAAAACGTGGTTATTCGAAACCGCAACTAAAGTGTTATCTTCGTTATCCACCGCAATAAAACCCATCGTTCCTACAAAACCACCTAACGAATCCCAATTAGTCATTGAGATTCCACCCATTAATGGTCTATGTATATTTCTGTTGGCAGGTGGTATTCCTTGCCACGAATAGAATTGTGGATCACATGTTTGAGCAAATCCCTGTTGAGTCATTACTACACCTTCAATAACGTCGGTTTTAATCGTCTCGCCATCGATCTCTACTGTTGACGGTAATCTATCTGATTCATCAATATTCTCTAAAGGTTTTTTTTCTTTAACAGTAAAGACTATAGATTTTTCACTTGTTAATTTACCATTTACGGTTTTTGTACCATATGAAACCGAAACAATATCTTCAGTAGTTGTTCGATTTAATTGTGATGTTATTTCTATTATTTTATCGTTTGTCATGATCTATTAAGTTTTATGGGTAATGAACAAATATCGTATTAGCGGCATCAACCGTAGGTGTCGGCGTTGGACCAACAGGAGTTGCTGTTGGTGTCTGTGGTGTTGGTGTGGGTTCTTGATTAGGGGTTGGGGTTGGTGTGGCCTCAGGTTGTTCCGTTGGTGTTGGACTAGGTACGGGTGTACTTGTTGGTTCTACCGTTGGTGTTGGACTAGGTACGGGTGTACTTGTCGGATTCACAGTTGTTGTTGGTGATGGTGTACTCGTAGGCGTAGGTTGAGGTGTTTGACTTGGAGGTATTGTCGGAGTTGGGGTTGGGTCAATAGTCTCAGTTGCTGATGGTGTAGGTGTAGGTGTCGGAGTTGGACAAGCCGTAAGTTGACCAATACCTGTTGAAATTAAATCTCCACTACCGTCGTAGTAAACTTGTTGTATAAAACTTACTACTCCATTAGTTACTGTTACAACCCAATATTCTAATGCTCCATTATTATAGTTTGTTCTAAACATGTAGGTACCTGTAAATGTCGATGCGGAACCCATTCCACCATTTTGGTAATTATAAAGTTGGGTATTAAGTTCCCACGTACCATCTCCTGAATAGAAACTTGCCCACGTTCCGGGTTGTTCATAAGATTGCATTTCACAATAGAACTCTTGTGCTGATAATCCATAAAAATCGGAACCTGTTAAATATGTGTTATTTCCTGTTACTTGATGAATAGCGCTTATTGCTCTGAGAACCTGAATAGTTGGGTCAGATGTCGCTGTAGGTGTTGGTGCGGGAGTTGATGTTGGTGGTACTGGTGTTGCCGTAGGCTCAACCGTACTAGTTGGTGTGGGTGTTGGGGATACCGAACATGTATTACTGAATACAAGATTATCCTGACCACCCATATACCCATGGTAGTAACATTCATAACTTACCGTTCCATAGTTTCCTTGGACAGTTATGGTTACGTCTCCGTAGTAATAACTATACGTATTTCCATCAGAACCTACCTTACTTCCCGCATGTGTACCATCAACATAAATTAGACTTTCCTTACCACTATTTAATACTGTTATTGGGTGACTAATAGATACATTCTTCAATAGATAAGTCCCCGTATTTGTGTGGTACGTGTCGTAGTTCCCATTAAAAATATAATAATTACCCGCTCCAAATTGAATTTCACTATAGTTTACGGTATTATCGTTATCACCATCTAAACACGTTAAAGAAACTGTTGGTGTTGGTGTTGGAGTAGATGGTGCCGGTGTTGGTGTAGGTTCTACCGTTGATGTCGGTGTTGGTCCTTGAGTAGATGTTGGTTGAGGTGTTTGGGTTGGTGTAAGAGACGTATCTCCAATAAAGGCGGTTCTACCTATACTACCCGTATAATTTCCTTGATTGTCAACTGTATCTAATGTCAATATAATTGTTTCGTCACCCCCGTCTGTTATATTATCTTGGAATGTTGTTACCGTGTACGTCGACGAATTGTTGGTAATTTCAAATTCTTTTGGGTTAACATCAGAATAATCGTCACCTATTGTCGCAGTACCACTTAATGTAAATGGAACTATGACACCATCCTGTAATCCAGTGGTTGTTAATGTAAATGTTAAATTACTCCCCTCAGCACCGTAATTAGTACTACTCAAAGAGTAAGTCGGTGGATCAGGTTCTGGTGTTTGGTTTGGTGTCGCAGTTGGTGCAACTGTTGCCGTTGGGTTAGGTGAAGGAGTACTTGTTGGTTCTACAGTTGGTGTTGGTGTAGGTTGTAAAGGTTCAGGAGTTGCTGTTGGTTCTACTGTCGGTGTTGGTGTAGGGTCATTACATGTAAACCCTGAAACCGTTATGTAACCACTATTATCCACATCTATCCATTTCCAATTTGCAACATCGGTCATGTCTGGATAATATTTTAAAAATTTTCTACCAAAAGGTTCTAAAGGAAACCCACCAGCATAAAATCTATCACCTGTTTGTGGGTTGTTAGGATCACCATCAGTTTGTCTTGTGGTCCCGTTAGCATTTGTCGCTCCATAAGTACATAAATGATCTCGAACTTCACTGTACGTTGCACCACCAGACCATGGATTCACACCACCATCATTATTGATATAGAGGGTTAAACTTATATCTTGTATGTTCGTAGTACTCGTTGGTGTCGGATTAGGTACGGGAGTACTTGTTGGACCAACAGGAGTTGCTGTTGGTGTGGCCTCAGGTTGTTCCGTTGGTGTTGGTGTAGGTTGAGGTCCTTCATTAGGTGTTGGACTAGGCACAGGGGTACTTGTTGGTTCTACCGTTGGTGTTGGTGTTGGTTCTATAACTTCTGTTGCCGTTGGAGTTGGGGTACTTTGAGAACAAATTGTGTGATTTGTTATGTACGTTATAACCCCATTACCGTCTGTCTCGTAATATGTTATTGTATTCCCATGAGTAAAGTTATCGTTAAACGCGTTACCATCATGAATTATTGATTTAAAAACATAATCTTCTGGATCACCGTTAGATTTATACATTTGTGACCCCACCTGCATAGTTGAGCCTGAGATCTTGTATGAGTTATTACCAGAGGCATAATACTGATTTGGGTTATTTAATATCAACTGAGTAAAATAACAAGTTACATCTCCAAGATTTGTTGATGCATTGTTATCAGTATTGAAATAATACGTCGCGTTGTTACCATTATCCCATATACCGCCAGATTCAACCTGTAAATTACTTATTCTTGAAATACTTTCTAATACGGGAGGTTCAGGTGTTGATGTGGGTGTCGGTGTTGGTTCTACCGTTGGTGTTGGTGTTGGTTCTACCGTAGGTGTTGGTGTCGGTACAGGAGTTGCGGTTGGTTCTACTGTTGCTGTAGGTGATGGTCCTTGAGTGGATGTTGGTGTCGGTGTAGGTTGTAAAGGTTCAGGCGTTGGTGTAGGTTCTACCGTTGCTGTTGGTGTTGGTTCTACTGTTGCTGTTGGTTCTACTGTTGATGTTGGAGTTGGTTGTAAAGGTTCAGGTGTTGGTGTTGGTTCTACTGTTGCTGTTGGAACAGGGGTTGATGTTGGTGGTACGGGTGTCGCTGTCGGTGATGGTGTGGAACCAGGATTTTCTAATGCCGAAATCCTTTGATCGAAAGATTCGGATATTAATAAAAAAGATGAGGTAAATGAATTAAAATCTGATCTAATAGATCCACTCTCTACCTCTATTGAGTCTAACCTACCTTCAATATTGATTATATCATTGACTGTGTTCGATAAACTTCCTGTAAAGGTTTCTATACTTGTTAACCTTTCACCATGTAACCACCTCTGTACTTCATGGTCTTGAAGAATATTATTGGCAGAAGAAGTATAAGAATTAAAGTAATTTCTGAGTTGTGTTACTTCTAAATCTGTGGCGAAAGTATCATCCAAACTACCCGTAAAGGTTTCTATTGAATTTAATCTACCATCGGCAGACGATGTAAATTGATTTAGGGAGTCTATTGATGTACTATTATTATCTACCGAAGAACTTAACTCTCCATGAGATGAACTGTCAGTGAAACTTGAGGTTAATACCCCTTCAATCTGACCTTTAATAGTGTCTAAAGTGATTCCGTAGGTTTTTCCACCCTCCGAAATCGGTATTATACCATCACCTGATGGTTGTAAACTTGAACTTAAATCTGATATTCTTCTAAATGCCATTATTATAAATATTTTATATTATTAATATGTCTTCACCTTCTGTATAAATTATGTCTCTCTCACCGTCCCCATCCGAGTCGTCTTCGTAATGTACTGTCCTTTCACTAAAAGGTAATATTTCTTTCTCCTCACACCTATCTTGACATTCAATAATATCAAATAGAGGTTTAGTTGATGTTATGTAATGATGTTTTACTTGTAATGCATTAAGGGGTTCCTCTATATATTTAATTCGTTTTAAATTAAAACCTGTAACACCCGTATGTACACCTCCAGATCCTGTTGTTCCACCACCCCATGATTGAATGAACGGTTGAAAACCTCTATTAGATGGTATAATTTCCTCCCAATTATCTATTTTATATATTGGCCAACCATTGAGGTATATTTTTAATGTACCTAATCTTGCATATCTTTCGTCGTTCCAATCTTTATTTAGTTCTTCTATATATTGGTTTTGTTCGGTTGCACCTGAGAGTACGATATCCATTGCGTTTGTAATCGTATCTCCTGTTATTAAATCATTCCAACCACCCGTATTAGGAATATCACACTCTGTGAGTCTTAAGTGTCTATCAAAAACAATTGTTATGTTAAAATCTTTTGATGTTCCATTTTCACAAAGTATTGGGGTTACACCAGAATCTATATAAAAAGTTTCTTTATATGAATCATTAACACAACTACCCGAATATCTGTAAGCATTCCATTGTATTCTTCCATCAGAGGTAAAACCAAAAGAGAGATTGTTATCCGCGTATAGTGATGGATTATTTTCATCCCTCACACCAAAAAAGTAAAAAACACTACCAACAGACCACGGTAACTCTTCTCTGTTAAAAACAAAGTCGAGTGTCCACCCCTTTTCAGGTCGTCTTTTAATTATATAATCACACGAATCGGTTCCACCATGTTTGTTAATTTCGTAGGCCCAAGGTCTTACATCCAAGGTACTGTCTATTGGGCAACAATCACCTGCGAGTTTACTACTGCATTCAATTAAGTTAGTTGAAAAACCTGTGATCTCTAATGACATTTTTACTTTTCTATATAAATAGTAAAAACATTAGTTATATTCAGATAAAGAATTAAAATTATGTTGTGGGTGGACTATTCTTATACGGGTGGTTAGACGGTAAAAGACTTGTTAGTCCCCACTTATGTGCTAAGTACCCCTCTGCCTTCCACACTTCACTGTAGTTATTAGTGTCTCCACCTACGTAGGATGCAAAATGGAAGTACTCTGCCATTCTTCCGTCTAATTTTACTCCCGACCTATTTCTCATCATACGTAGATCAGTACAATTGGTATTCATTGAATTATTATAAACGTCTACATGAGTTTTGATACTTCCATTTAGTCTACCATAAAACTCATTATCGGTTTTGTTTGCAATTACCGCAACTATTGCCCATGTAGATTGGTTAATACCTTGTGTGAAAGTATTTCTGGCCTTACCACTAACAATACTGTTACTACCATCATAATCAATTTCACCGTACCAATTATTACTACTATTACTACTACTTATCGCGTAAGTTCTATTACCGTCCGCACTCCAAAAAGAATCTTTTGTTGACGTTGTGGTATGAAATTGGTATACACCTATTGCCCAATGATTACCACCACTTGAGTATGGACCACTGTTTGTACTGATCAAACTTTCACTTCCGTTAAAATCCCACACATTTTTATTATTTAATCCATTAGAAACCCTTGTCGGGGTTCCATCCACATTCATGTTAAAATTACCCGCCTTATCAGTTACTGAAGTAAGGTTTGATCCGGACAGCGTGTAACTTGATGTGTCTGACGCATCAAACCAAGCGTCAGGTGTTGGAATCCATAAATTTACTGTTGGAGTTGGTGTTGGGCTAGGTACAGGTGTACTAGTCGGAATGGGGGTACTTGTAGGTGTAGGTTCTACTGTTGCTGTTGGTACTGGTGTGTCTGTCGGTGTAGGTGTTGGGGTTTCCGTACTCGTAGGAGTAGGAGTATCTGTTGGTGTAGGTTCTACTGTTGCTGTTGGTGTTGGTGTTTCAGTACTAGTTGGAATAGGAGTATCCGTAGGTGTAGGGGTAGGTGTATTGGTTGCAGTTGGAATAGGTGTATCTGTAGGTGTAGGGGTAGGAGTCTCAGTGCTTGTAGGTACTGGTGTATCCGTAGGTGTAGGGGTAGGAGTCTCAGTGCTTGTAGGTACTGGTGTATCCGTAGGTGTTGGAGTTGGAGTTTCAGTACTAGTTGGTACTGGTGTGTCCGTAGGTGTTGGTGTAGGAGTTTCAGTACTAGTTGGTACTGGTGTGTCCGTAGGTGTGGGTTCTACAGTTGCCGTTGGTGTAGGTGTTTCGGTACTCGTAGGTACTGGTGTTTCTGTACTTGTAGGTACTGGAGTATCTGTTGGTGTAGGTGTTGGAGTACTACTTTCCGTAGGTGTAGGAGTCTCAGTACTTGTAGGTACTGGTGTGTCCGTAGGTGTAGGGGTAGGGGTCTCAGTACTTGTAGGTACTGGTGTGTCTGTTGGTGTTGGTGGTACAAGTGATAGAGTGTTTGAATATATTGAAAATTGTAAATTGTAACTTGGGTTCGTGTTCAATATCTGTGAAGCTGACTTCTTGTGGTATTCGTTTTGCCAACTGTAATTACATAAGGACGACATTCGAGAACCATATATAACGGTTCCGTTAGAGTCTCTAAAATGGATTAATGTATAAATGAAACTCAAATGATCTCCCGATAAAATGATACTGAGAGTATTTGAAGGACCACTTCCCTGTGAACAGTCACCAATTGGGTTAAAGGTTCCTACCTCAATCCAATTCAATGTAGCGTCGTATTGATTTTGATTGTTAACGTATGATTGTGTAACCTCAGCATACCATAAAGTTAACCCTGAAAGTGATGGTGTGAATTTTTGAACAGTACTCACATTTAAAGTTGTGGTATACCCCGTAGGTGTTGGTGTTGGAGTTGGTGTTTCAGTACTCGTAGGTGTAGGTGTA
>VMHT01168073.1_pt1 | contig 71385 bp, 82 predicted proteins | sample 4693611 | NCBI WGS metagenome assembly VMHT01 (sample SAMN12280063, study PRJNA550983) | marine metagenome | isolation source: seawater sampled from same location over 5 years 0.02-0.2 micron viral filtrate | place: USA: collected off the coast of southern California halfway between the port... ...
GCGGAGGTTTTGGAACGCCTTCAAAAGGAAAAGCCGGATGCTCCCATGGAGGATTTGGTCAAGGAGGCCGATGAAATTGTCGCCCAGGAAATGAATGAGCGTCAGAAGCAACGCGAGGCAGATGCCGCCGCCGAGGCCGCAGAAGCCGAATCCGCGAATGCTAAAATCGAAGAAAAGTCCGAAGAAGTGTCGTCCGCGTAAGATAAAAAATATTAATTAGTAATAAGATAAGATGTTAAGTGTAATTCTAAATTTAATCACACTATTAATTGTCGTCGCATTATGTGTCTTGTTTTTTTCCTTGAAGGAAAAGAGAAAAAACAAGAAAGATACCGATACAGCGTATGATGTCGCAACGGATATGTTGAAAGACCCACTCATCGTGAGTCGCGCATATTTCACTGAGCCAAAAACGGGTGACATCGGCGATTTTTCAGGTTATTCGGATCCCGAATCTGAGATTAAGATGGTTTAAGTATAACGGGTTGCATAGTCTTACCCATAAAAAATCCTAAAATAAAACCAACAAATACTATAATATAGGTAGTTTTATCTATTGATGCAAAAATATCCATCGGCTGAGTGGGAGGTGGCGCCATTGGTTGCCATTGTTGTTGCATCATTGGGTACATAGGCGGAGGTGGAGGCGGCGCTTGGTTCATCATGGGCTGGGCATAGATGGGCGTCGAATCTTCATACGGGTCATCGGTCATGTCGTTGTCATGGGCGTGGGCATGTTTATCTAACGAATCCACTTCGGATTTATAGTCGATTGGATTGCCTATATCAGTCTCCATTTATTAGATAATTGCTCTTTTTTTTAAGCTAAAATTACTCACTATCATCTTCGTCGGATTCTTCATCTTCACTCACGACGAATCCTTTAAGGTTGCCGTTATCGTCTTCGTCATCTGAATCATCGAATCCAGAGTCATCTGACTCGTATTCTTCTTCTGTGTCGAGATCGGATTTGTCCCATTCTTCATCATATTCATCATCACCGAAATCATCATTAACGACGGTCTCGGTCGGGACAAACAATTGAGGTTTTTTAACGATACGTCCATATCTAGTACGTATCGCACCTTCACTTATATTAATGTTCTCCATTTGATCAACTAAAGTGGCCATATTATTAATAATTAGTATATTCTTCTGTTTAAGTACTTTGGATGGAACACCTCGTTATTGTTTATCGCGTTATCCATTAATTTCTTTTCAAATGTGTAACCTATTGTGTTGGATAGTTGATGTATCTCATCCTGGATTCCCAAATTTCGTGTTTCACCATACAATCCCAAATCCTCTAAACTATCGAGGGATTCTATTAAATATTGCTGTGCGACGTTTGGGTTGTGTTCGAGGCGTTGCGCTAATTTGATTTTGGATAGGAATTTCATATATATTTCCGGTTCAACTCCTGAATATTTGTGAACTTTAAGTTTCAAATCCTTTAGGGTATCGGCACGTTCGGGTGGGGAATATTCTTTATATAATAATTTATATGCCACATATGTCGATGCGCACAAAAGCACCAGCGCCATTTAACTTAAATATATTTTTTATTTTGGATACAATTTATTCATTATTTTCGGGATGATCGTGTGTATCTTACTCTTTTTACCTTTACATATTCCACAATCCTGCTTAATTTTCCCTTTGTTCGTGAGTATGAAACTGGTACATTTATCATCGTGGTGCTTTCCTGCTATCTCACAATATGTGGAGGTCGTTCCAATTATGTAATTTTTTCCATTCTTTTGGATTTTAATAACTTTTAGATCTGTGTGTTGTTTATCTACGTGTTTGACAATAAAATTCTCCATATCACTTTTACAATCCATTGTGTTTATCCCCGAATTATTTAAGGCGGTTTTTTTGACACCTATACACTTTCTCATCTCTTCTTTTTCTGGGTACAATTTATCCACAATCGATTGATTTAACTGATATGTACTTCCCACAAAGTCCTTACAGTATCCACTTCTCCTCCCATCGAGTGTATCACACGTACAAAAACACTTTTGTGTGATCCGATCGCCACTGATATAGAAATATACATGATTCGATCCGTGATTTCTTCCCAAGTTTTCGCAGTATTTAGAATTACTAGAAATTAAGTACCGATTATCAAATTTGAATAATTTAGAAACTCGTGCGTCGGATTGTCCGTTCATATTTTTTTGGATAAATCGCTCAATGTTGTACTTTAGTTCGATGTCACTGACTTCATCTTTGGTTTGTATTTCAGTGAATGATCCCTCCTTTATCGCCTTTGTTGGTCCCTCTATGGTCACAAAATCGGTCGAAGTTGTTCGTACGGCGGACATGGCTAGAATTTGTGCGTCCGGTCTCTGTCCTATTTTCGTCAAGCTACTTAACAAACCTCCGGGTTTATATACAAATACGGGTAGATACGGACCTTCGGTAACACCTTTCGTCATTTTATGTGACCACGGCATTCTAAACCCACTTCCCTTAGACCGTTTAGAAATGTCCCCATATACCGCAGAATCTATAATTTTTTCCCAATCTTCCGAACCTTTCGCTATATACAACGCGACCAATATATGTTCTCGGAGGGCGATCGCACTCGCTTGATTTACGACAAATCCGGGAAAATTTAAATGTATTCCCGTTTTGATTTTATCGCCCGATGGTTTTGGTTCCGCTACCGAAATTAAACATTCCTTCCCACCCTTCGTCATCATTTTATTACAAATTATCTTGCATATGCTCTGTATTTCGTTTAAATCTAGCGCATCGTCTGCTTTGTAATCCACATCGACGAAAAAATTATAATATTTTGTTTTTTGTTCGACTACGTATATCTTATCCCCCGATAATACGGCCTCTATACATTTATCATAAAATTCATTCAATCTATCAGATGGCACGGATAGGACTCCCCCATTCATGAGCACATGTGATAGCTTGTTACCTCCATGATCAATTTTTTGTTCTGCGCACCAGCGCTTGAACATACTTACGTTTGTTACGATTCTATTTTTTAATATCGTCTAATCGAAGCAGAGATGGAAACATCCTCAAATTCTTTATCTGTGGCAAGCTCCTTTTTTAAAGTTAATAATTCATACACGGTTCTCGGAGCGAGTTCGTCTGCCTTTTCCTTCGCGTCATCTTCTGAATAGCCTCTATTATCTATGAGCAATTCTCGGATTTCACGTAAAATATAAGCCTTTGACTTCATCCTATTTAATAGAAAATGTTTTTCTATTCAAGGATTGAACACACGCATAAAATTCTGGATTTTTTATAATATTATCGACGATCAAATTCCATCTCTTTCGGCAGTTATATTCCTCTAACGTATCGAAATTCATAAAATCATTTTCATCGAATGTCTTTTTTATCGGTTGTTTGTTTGCTTTCTTTGCTTGGCATTTAGCCTTTTCTTCATAAAATTTTCTAATGAGTGCGTATTGGTCGTTTCTTTTCCAATCAACGAAAAATACAAACACATTATAGACCAAGTCCACCGTTGGACTTTCCTTGACAGTAAATACGTATGACGTGTATTCTCCCTTCTTGAGTGAGACAATACCTCTTGTTTCTTCTTCTAGTTCTCTTAGAGCACATCTAAGTGGGTTGTAAATTTCTCTTCTTCTGCATCCTCCTGTGACAAAAATCCAATCTTTAAATCGTCGATCTCGAACGGTTAAAAACCGGGGCTTTGCGTCTGCGAAACTAACTGGGATCGCTATTGCTTTGTACTTCTTCATTGCTCATTTAGCAAGTTACAATAAACGGATATGATTATTTCACAGACATTACCTCAGTTTCCGCAGAAATCGGCGTAATAGATTGGATTGACTTTGTCGGTTGTACAGGTACGTTTTCCTCGCCATCTTCTTCATAATCTTCGTCACCTTCTTCCGACATATCGTCGTCATAATAACTCAAACTATTTAGATGATTGGCCATCTGGGAGGAAAATGTCCTCACTTCGGATACATCATTTCGGGTATTTCTCAACTCACTATAGAGATAAAGGCTTCCAAGGATACACATCGCAACAGCAATGAGCATCATCGTTTCGCGGTCAAGAGAGAACATAGTATAACTAATATAACATATCCTGAAAGTTTTAAGTTCCTATAATCGCACCCATGTGGACACCCTTATTGTCTGGAACCGTATATCCGGCGTCTTTTCCGAACTGGAGTGCGTCATAATGCGACTCTTTCGACTCTCTCGTAACACTTCTGCGTATATTCGTTACATTTTCATCGTATGGAACGGGTTTCGTATTCTCTGAGGTTTCTACTATCTTAGGATCCACTATTTTATCCAGTGTCCTGGATCGGGGATCATAGGTTAGCACGAAGACAAAAGCGAGTAAGAACAATACTGTCCAAAACATGCTTGTTTCTAATATAATTATCTATTTTTTTGGGACATTTTAGTTGGCATACACGAGACCCGCCATGCCGTTTTCTATGCGTATAATATTGTAATTAACCGCATAAATTGCGTCAAGCGAGCTGCTGCCAGAGTTGACAATACGAGCCGAATCGAGACGCGAGAAATTTAATGAACCCGTCGGTTGCAACTTGGAAGTTTCCAAACAGAACGGGTAAATGAAGAGAGACGTCTTCTTGTCACCCGACGAGTTCGGGACGTGGTAGTAGCTACTGACCGCAGAGTAGTTCGGCATCGTGAATTTGTAGTCACTGCAATCGGTACCGTTGATTTGGAGTTTCGTTTGGTTCGTCGCGGTCATCATACCGTTCGCGGAGCAGTTCGACACGAGGAACTTCACCGGGTGATTAAACGAGAGCTCCTGGATTTTCGCCTGACTGGCGATAACCTTTTGTGTTTGGGTAATCAACATGCTCATCGGCTTCGAGGACATCACGGAGCGTTCATCCGTGTCCAAGAAAATGTAGTTCGCGTAGGCTTCCCACTTGTTGCTAGCCGCGGAGGCACCCCAGTGAATTCGGAGTTCGACATCATGATATTGCATGGCGATCAACGGAAGAGAGGATTGCCAGTTTTCGCAAAATTGAAATCGGAGGGGATAAAATTGTTCTCCCGCGCCACCACGGTAGATACCACCACCGACAGACTTAGACGAGGACGTCGCCAAAAGTTCCGGCGCAATCATCGTAGAGAACGTAGAATCTTGTTCATCGATCAACTGTCCACCAATGAACAGTTCGACCTTGGAAATCTTGGATTCCCAATCGGTCACAGTGGCCGCTTGGGTACCGTTGGAGTGAATGGGGGCAAGGTAAACGTAGGACAACATGTCTCCCTTTCTCTCGAAGCGAATGGAGGACATGCCATTGTTTTGGATGTTGCCTTGTATGACCTGACGTTCACAGGACTGAGAAAAATTCGTCGCACGTTTGTACGTAGAGCGGAAAAAGCTGACTTCGGGTTGGCCGACCAAATGGGCATCTTGAGCACCGACGGCCACTAATTGTGCAATTCCACCAGACATGATTTATATTATATGGAGTTTTTTATTTTGGCGAGTTCATCTTCGAGGGACTCAATTTTGGATATCGCTTTCTGGAGTGCACCGTACATGGATGCGTATAATTGGTCATTATTTAGGAACTTGACATCGTCGATACCATATTTTTCTCCGATTGTATTAATCGATTTTGGCATATATTCTTCTACTTCCTGAGCTATCCAACCGAGGACATTCTTATCCTTCTGATATTCGCTGAAACCTTCCAAGTCATCTCTCCATTTGAATCTTCTGAGGGGTATGGTTTTTACGGTATTATAACACAGATCGATATCCGCATCCTGGATATTTTCCTTGAGGCGGCGGTCTGACGTACTCGACCATGATCCACCTCCAGTCTTTGCTGCCGTACCCGTGACTTCTAGATCAAACGTTGGACTGGCAGTTTTGACACCCACTCTACCGTCCGTGACGAGCGAATTGTCTGTATTTGTAAATTGAACTGTTTTAGAAGTGGTATTGCCTGTGTTTGTTATTTGTTGAAGAGTATATGCCGTCGTTATGGCAACATTTCCCAATGTTATCTTTTCCGCCAATATATTACCCGAAATAGAAAGAACATTACTACCCGTATCTTCTATGAATAAATTGGAACCAACATCTAACGTGTGTATTGGGGTGAGATTAGCTATACCATGTGTGGGTGAATCGGATTTGAAACCAGTGGTTGGATTCAAGAAACTGATTGTATTTGTAAAGTTAGTACCTACATTGGATAAGAAACCACCGTCGCCTTCGTAAAAATTCGCTTGGATGCCTTCTGTTGCGATTAATTTACCCCCACTATTGAAACTTACGCTTGTACAATCGATGAGTTCTCCATCGGAGGCGTATCCCATGATGTTGGATGCATGCGTGCGGGCACTTAATGGTTTAATATATGTCGCATTTGGTCTCGATGTTTGGAGTGCGGTCACTCCCGCGTTTATAGCGACCGTCGATGCATGTTGATTCGTAGATCCCGCGTAGTAACCGAGTGCGACAGAATTCATTCCCTGACCACTTTCTCCTGCATGGAAACCCACTGCGATACCACCGACTCCTTGTCCGTTGTATCCCGCATTGGACCCTATCGCAACGGTAGCGTTATTTTGACCCAAGTATGCGGCTCTGTAGCCGATACCTATGCCATATGCCGACTGGGCTGTGCCACCCGTCCCTTCGCCGATGGCGACGACGTATGGCTTTTGGCGAATGTTACCTTCGAAACGAACATCTCCATTCGCGTGAAGAACTCTACCTGGGAATAAAGCATTTGTACCTATTCCTACATCACCAGTAATGATAGTTTGGCCATTTACCGTTGCCTGTGTAGCCGTGAGACCCGTGGTGAAGAGTTTGTTTGTTCCTCCCGTACATGCGTATCCATCTGACATCAATTTATTTACTGGTCCGGATCTGTTGAAAACAAGTCCATCGGTCGAGTCATATTTCATCTGTATTTCATCGATTCGTAATCTTTCGGTTATGTGGAGTTGATCTTGGGGTTGCGTGAGACCAATACCAACCGAACCATTATTTATAATGGTCATTTTAGGGGCATCGAAAGTTCTGCTCTGTTCTCCGGCGAGGCTCGACTTCGTATCAAATCTAATTTCACCCGCACGCAAACGAATTCTATCATCTGTATTATCACCCTTGAATAGTAAAAGTTCGGACTTAGAATTAGTATCAGGAGTAGTTTCATTATATACACGATTTTCGATCACCGTATCATCAAAAGTATTATCACCCACCGTGCCACCGAAATATATAGATTTTGGGCCGACCGTACTGTCATTCGTACCCACATATACATTACCGGAAATGGCGAAATCACCCGAATCATTGATTCTGAATTTCTCTTGATTATTAATCATAAACACGTGATTGTACAGCGAAGGCACATTATAACGTAAGTCTCTGTTAGCCTGTCCCCCAAGATTGAAGTTAACTGAATCGGTACCGGCGTCATATAATTTAATTTTTGTACCGGAATTCCCTAAAAACTCCAAAAACGAACTCCCTGCAACCTTAATACTACCATTAACATTCATTTGGTAATTAGAATCTGGTTGTGCCCCGACGCCCAATTTACCACTCATATACATATCTCCACCGCGTTTCAATTCAAAACGATCTGTGATAGTATCCACACCTCCCCCGGAAGAATTGACATCTCGTACGATAAAACCGGCATCGTTCGCGTCGTCGTGGAAGTCTAACGCCAATTTAATCGCATCACTTCCACCGACTTGTCTCAGATATGCGAAATCATTTGTACTTCCAGCTTCACCAAACGACACATATGTTTGTGTTTTGTTGGCTGCTTCTACATCTGCCGAATTTAAATTGGCATCACTCGCGTCTAAGTGTATGTGTCCTTGTACTCTCGCGTTACCGATAACGTCTAGATTATACCCGGACGTTGGTTGTGTCGTTCCTATTCCCAACTGACCCGCTGTTGTTAATACCATTTGCGCCGCTCCACCTGTTCCCTTATTTAATGTGTTATTGTGATGTACTCCACCCTTGTACCACGCGAAATTACCAGCAGATCTAAAGTATTGTGTATTTGTTTGATAACCTATACCATACGCAGCATTTTCACCGTTGAGTAGATTGATTTTCTGTCTTTTATCGCTCCCGAAATGCTGGAATGTACCAATCTTCAAATCCCGTGCCGTTTCTACGTTTGCTGTCGGTTCGGTAACACCAAAACCAACTTGTGCGTATAAATTACTATTAATCAGGGTCATGGCTTTGAGTTCTGGTATAGGTTCTCCTCCGGATGCTACAATGAAATCAATGGCACCCTGTTCAGCACCCGGAGTGGGTTCTTTATGGCAGTATGATCGTATCATCGAATAGGCGTTTTCGTTATTTTTGTAGTTTGAGTACATAACCTGACGCACTTCATTTAATGTAGAGTTCGTACTCGCATCCCGGCGTTTGAGTTTAAGTGCATCAACCGCGCTACCGGCGGTGATGGGACCCGATTCAATTTGAACGGCTGCATTTGAGTGTGTCGTACCTATGCCAACATTGGAGGTCTCCAGATTGATCGAAATAATATTAGATTCTGATCCATCGGCGTGGGCATTGCCTAAATGGAAGGATCCGTTATTCACCTGAATGAATGCGTTTTGAACATTATCCGTCTCATCAAATCGTAACGTGGGATGGACACTTTTAACTCGCGCATCTCCATCAACTTGTAGAGTACTCGTCGGTTGCGTGGTTCCTATACCCAGTTTATTTGTATTTGTGAGAACCATCATGGACGAACCCCCGGAACCGGGGTTAAATTTATTTGCGTGATGGGTACCACCTTTATACCACGCATAGCCAGCACCGGATCTGTAATATTGCGTATCTGTCTGCGTACCAATGGCATAGGCGTCGTTATACAAATCAATCAATTGACGGTTTGACGCACCAAATTTGATCTTTCCATTGACAAATACGTTCCCATCGACATCCAACGTTTCTGCGGGCACGAGCGTACCGATACCCACGTTACCATCCTTTGGTGCCAATAGAATATTGATATCATCTGTAGTATAATTATTTGAACCTTGAATAAACATAGAACCATTCGGACCAATCGATTGATCGACACCCAACCTGGCCGAAAGGCTACCCAGTGTATTTGTAATGTGGAATTGTGAGTACTGATCGTATGAAGCGTCACCAGTTACACCATAGCCCGTATCTGCGATAACTCCCATTCTTCCCGTCGAAGTTATGATATTACTCGTAACCAGGTTGGACAACGTATCACCCCATACCTTTTCTGTTGCTACATAGCTACTCGGGGGGACGACAAACTCTCTATCAACAAAATTTTCGCTTATAGTACGATTATACCACACATTACCGAAAGTTGACGTATCTGTATTTCCTTGTCCCGTCGTATGAACTCTGGCATCGCGAATGAGAATGGAACACCCGACCAGATCGGAATTGGCATTTCCGGGTCCACCCAATCCATTTATATTATCAATTCTAACGTAACCCGGAGGAACCCTGGATACGACATCAAATTCAAGATAGTCATCGGCCGTACCTGCCGTCCTGGCGTATGTATTTAAATTTCCGTCATATGCGTGCGAAACCGGGAAGGTGTTCTCTGTACCCGAATTTCCATCTAAGTGGGATTGTCTGGACGCACTAATTGTCATCAGGCGACCACCGGTATCATAAATTTTAATTTCCTTGAAATGTATTCTTGTTGTTAAATTGTCAGATCTATCTATTCTCACCGTCCAAGTGAGTTCATCGTTATATACTCCAAGTCTGGAATCTGGTGTGAGTACGCCTATACCAACGTTCGATGTGGCGGCCAGGGCCGTTGTGGGGTTCGAAAATTTTGTTGTTATGGTAGTTACGTTACCCAATTCGGATGTAACCGGATTATTTGTTTCTGTTATTTGTTGCAACGAAATATTGGATAGTGTTCGTCCATCACCAAAATAGTGATAAGCTTCGACGTTACCATATAAATGTATGTTCATCGTTTCACCGGTTGGTATGATATCGCTATCAAGCAAGGAACTGTTCGTGTATCCAATCGCAAACTCTTCGTGGGCTGGTGTCCCTGCACCGGTGTCGGGGAGGATGTCCCGATAAACCACCATCACGTTCGATTTCGCCATGGTATGAGGCCCCCGTTTGTATATCGAACCCAGATCAAATCCGAGAGTACCGGGGTTGTTATTACCAAACACCTGAAGTGGATTTTCAACGACTAACACCTCCGCATACACAAGTTGCGATCCCCCCACGACTTGAATACCACCGGTGATAGTAGTCTGACCAGTGATCGATAAGTTACCATTAATGGACATCACCGACGGTTTAGTGGGATCACTGCCCACCACTGGATAGTCATTAATCCATACATTAGACCCTATAGATAGTGTGTGATTAGGCGCAGAATTGGCAATTCCCACATTTGAAGTTGTTATGAGACCCGTCTCCGCATTACTAAAATGCAGACGAGAGGGTACATCTATAGATGTTTTTGCTATTTGATCAAAACTTATATTGGACAAAACACCACCATCGCCCAAATAGATTGATGCCGTAACCGTATCAGATCCCCGCTCCTTGACTTGGTGATCCCGGGTGTTATAAGACATCACAACATTTTGTGCCACATCTGGTGTCGTCTCCTCTTCCAGTTTCCTGAGGTATACGTTCGTAAATACCCCTGTGTTACCAATGTTCGGCATTATTACTATAATAAAGCAATTTAATTTTTGAGGATGGTATATCTTAATTTAATTGAAACTGAATTAAATTAATATATGTGTTTAATGTCCTGTCTATAAATAATTACGGGAGTTCGTATATAATTATTTCCGCGCGCGCGGTACTGACGTTCCAATTTGCGCTGCTACTACAATCGGTATTGGTGAGATTTCTAATATTTAATTTTGCGCCACTTGTACCCTTATTTGTTATTGTCGGATACAAAGTAAGTTGTTCATCAGCAGTATTGGTTATGGTAACGGAAAATATGAGTTTTGCTGCGTTGGAGTATGTATGACCGTATGTAAATGCGGTCTGACTGAATCTAGTGGTAGAACTTCCACCTATACTCACGGTGACCGCCCGTATAGATTTGAACGCAGAGCCACCCGCCGATTCGCCTATTGTCGTATTACCCTGAACTTCGAGACCCGTACCATTTTGGAGTTTGAGATCGGTCGATGTGAGGCGCGCACAAATATTCAAACTTCCGGCTTTTCGGATAGCAAATTCAAATAATCCCTTTTCGGCGTCGGTTGTAACATCGTTTGCCTTGGCGGTCATTTTTGCGTAAATTTTTGTATTTCCATTCGCATTCTTTCCAGAAAACTTTAATTGACCCAGGTAATCGTTATTAGCTGCGCTTGCGGAGTTTCTGTATAATGTGAATTCCGGACCAGCCAAACTCGATGTGTCTGTGCTCGTCATGGTAACGGCAGACCCGAGCGCACCCGCTGAGACATTAGATAATACACCACCGTCACCCTTGTAGAGACTTCCCGTACCAATTTCTACATTCCCCGTTGCTGTTAATGCCACGTTGGGGTTTGTAAATTGTATGGTATTGGACGTAACATTTCCTCTATTCGCTATATGAGATAGAGTATAAACCGCAGATACCGCCACGTTACCTAACGTGATCTTCTCTGTGGCTACATTTCCGTTGATTACGAGTACATTTGAACCAAATTCATCGATATACAAATTCGACCCCACAGCCAGGGAGTGATCAGGCGCCGAATTGGCTATACCAACATTTGCTGTGGTTATAAACCCGACATCTGTATTAGTGAATTGTATGGTATTAGATGTCACATTGCCCTGGTCTGAAATAGACTGTAACGTCGTCGCGATATTAGAGAGGAGTCCGCCATCACCATCGAATTGGGTCGCTTCTATGGTACCATCTCGAATGAACACATTCGTACCGATAGACAGTTGGTGTGTGGGAAGTGCGTTCGCGATACCAATATTCGATGCCGTTAAATTACCTGTTATATCCGCATTCGATGAAACTATGAAACCAGTTTTGGCGTTTGTAAATTGTATGGTATTGGACGTTACGTTACCCTGATCCGAAATAGACTGTAACGTAGTTGCTATATTAGACAGTAAGCCACCATCACCATCGAACTGGGTCGCTTCTATGGTACCATCCCGAATGAACACATTCGTACCGATAGACAATTGGTGTGTGGGAAGCGCGTTCGCAATACCCACATTCGATGCTGTCAAATTACCGCTTATATCCGCATTAGATGAAACTATGAAACCAGTTTTAGCGTTTGTAAATTGTATGGTATTGGATGTCACATTACCATGATCCGAAACAGACTGTAACGTAGTTGTGATATTGGACAGTAAGCCACCATCGCCATCGAACTGGGTCGCTTCTATGGTACCATCTCGAATGAACACATTTGTACCAATAGACAGTTGGTGCGTGGGAAGTGCGTTCGCAATACCCACATTCGACGCTGTCAAATTTCCTGTTATAATCGCATTCGATGAAACCACAAAGCCCGTTTTGGCGTTTGTAAATTGTATGGTATTGGACGTTACGTTACCCTGGTCAGATATGGACTGTAACGTAGTTGCTATATTGGAAAGTAATCCACCATCCCCAGAAAATTCTGTGGCACTCACTCTACCGTTGTCGGCAAAGATATTGTTACCTATGGACAACTGATGGGTAGGTTCTGTGTTCATGATACCGACATTTGACTCCGTGAATACCTTACCATACACATGTACATTCATGGTTTCGGCCGTAGGGACGATATGTGGTGTAAGACCCGTACTCTCGGTATATGCGATCACATACTTTCTTTCGTCTCCCATGTAGCCACTCACAACATTCGACCCCGCTCGTTTCATGATGTGACCAAAGTCGATGGTATCGGAACTAAATCCATTCCCTAAAAGAGTTATTGGATCTTTTACGATGACATTTTCGGAATTAATGACAGTGGTTTTTCCGTCATGTATTAAGTTCCCGGAAATAGACACATTTCCAGAAATATCAACATTTCCAGAAACAGTCAGGCTCTTTGATGTTGTAATATTACCATCCGTGACTATATTACCGGTTATGCTCGTGTCTTTGGCGACCGTTAAATTATACGCGGTCGATATATTCCCGGTGGTTTCCAAATTACCTGTAACGGCCGCATCTTTCGCGACCGTTAAATTGTAGGCGGTTCCTATATTAGCTGTAGTTGTCAAATTACCAGTGACAGCGGCGTCCTTTGCAACTGTTAAATTATACGCGGTCGATATATTCCCCGTTGTTTCTAAATTACCGGTAACGGCCGCATCTTTCGAGACCGTTAAGTTATAAGCGGTCGATACATTTCCGGTAGTGGTTAAATTGCCAGTGATGGCGGCATCCTTTGCCACCGTTAAGTTGTAGTCGGTTCCTATATTAGCTGTAGCTGTCAAATTACCAGTGACGGTAGCGTCCTTTGTGACCGTTAAATTACCAGCGACGGAGGCATCCTTTGCCACCGTTAAGTTGTATGACCCGGTGATATTACCAGTGGTTTCCAAATTACCCGTAACGGCCGCATCTTTCGCGACAGTTAAATTATAAGAGGTTGATACATTTCCAGTGGTGATTAAATTGCCGGTGATAGCGGCATCCTTTGCCACCGTTAAATTGTATGCCCCTTCGATGTTACCCGTAGTTTCCAAATTACCCGTAATTTCTGTATCTTTTGCGACCGTTAAATTATACGCAGTCGATATATTACCCGTAGTGGCCAAATTCCCGGTGACCGTCGCGTCTTTCGATACTGTGAGGTTACTTGATGTTGTAATATTTCCATCTGTCACCAAATTTCCGGTAATGGTCGCTTCCTTTTCTACGGTCAGGTTATAGGCAGTCGATATATTACCAGTGGCGGTCAGATTACCTGTCACGGTTGCGTCTTTGGACACTGTGAGGTTACTGGATGTTGTAATGTTTCCACCCGTCGCCAAATTTCCTGTTATGGTTGCTTCTTTTGCCACCGTTAAATTGTAATCAGTCGATATATTGGCCGTGGTTGCCAAGTTTCCGGTGATAGCCGCATCTTTTGCTATCGTTAAATTGTAATCTCCTGTGATGTTGCCGGTTGTTTCTAAATTTCCGGTAATGGTCGCATCTTTCGCTACGGTTAAGTTATACGATGTTGTTATATTACCGTGGCTGAGCAAATTTCCTGTGACGGTCGAGTCTTTGTTCACCGTTAAGTTACCGAGCACGATGTGACCCATGCATGCCAAGTTTCCTGTAACGGTCGCGTTCCCCGAAATACGCGCGTCTTTTGCCACGGTTAAATTGCTCGACGTGGTGATATTTCCGGTCGTCGCAAGATTTCCCGATATATCCGTTTCTCGGGTAACGGTGAGATTATTTGAAACCGTGAGATTCCCGGTCGTGATTAGGTTTCCATATATGTTCGCATCTTTGTGAAGCGTGGTATTATACGATGTCGTTAAATTACCAGAAATGACGGTATTACCGAATATATCAACATCCTTATTTGCGATGAGATTACTCGTCGTGACAGTGTTACCAGCTATATTCGCATCTTTACCAACCGTAAGATATTCGGTGGTAATTAAGTTACCACCAATTGTTAGATTTGATCCAATTTCTATTTCATCCGATACATTTAGAGTATTCGATGTGATTTTGTTTGTGATTATATTACCAGAAATCTCTGCGTTCCCCGACACAGTGAGATTACTAGAAGTCACGATATTTCCCGTGATAACGGCACCCCCGGCCACGGTTAAATTATTTGATGTTGTAATATTTCCGGTGACAACCGTATTACCTGTAATGGATACCTCTCTACCCACACTCACGTTTCCGAGTATATCCAAATTACTCGTAACGTCACCGGCTAGACTTAAATTTGATGAGATACTTACATTACCAATGACATCTAGTTCCCCGCTTATGAATGTATTACCCGTAACACCCAAGACATTCGAACCACTATCATCCACATATAAATTTGATCCTACATCGAGGGTATGTGTGGGTACGGACTTTAAAATACCAACTCTACTTTGATCATAAACAACAAACGTGTTTGTCTTATTTTCATTCATTAAAGAGAAAATTGTATCGGTATAGACAAATTTGAAATTTGAAAATGTAAAACCGAAACCACTAGTTATAAGTGTAAGTACATCACCTTTCATTAACTGTCTGGTAATTGAAACTGGCCCCATATTATCGTCATTCAGTAACTCAATTTGTGTTCCGTTTAATTTGACTTCGTATGTATTACCATACCCGGCATTACCGGACGTAACGGTTACTGTAAATATTCCCTTTGCGGGCGCAGTAATGGAGGCTGTATTGTCTGCGTAGTTTATCGTGTTCGTGATACCGTCAGTTTGCATCATTTTCCATTCATTGACCGAGAAATCACCATATACTCGCATGGACATTCCATTGGATGAATTATTACTGAACGCGATAACATTAGATTGTGCGGCGGTATCCGAATAACCAAACGATAACACATTACTACGTTCATCAAATACCATGGCGACGTTACTCGCCGCACCGGGTCGAGTGAGCGAAAGGCCTAAATCATTCACACCCAGTGTATTATCTGAACCTATTTCCAATATACTATCTTTGATTTTTAGGGTGTGCGCATCTATTGTCGTGTTACCTGTGACTGTCAGGTCCCCTCCGATAGAAACATTACCGGATCGTGTAACATAAAAGTTATCCCCGACATCTAATAAGTGAATTGGATTTGTATTTCCTACACCCACATTGGACGTTGTAACCAGACCCGTCACGTTATTTACTAATTTCATGGGATAGATCGAAACATTGGATGATACTAATACTTCATCCAGACCCGAAATAGAACCCGGACCAATATCCACGATTTCCTTCGTAGAATAGTTATATACAATTGTATTTGAAGTTGTTCGCTGTCCTAAATCATACCGTAGTGGTGCTACGTAAAAGGAGTTTGCAGTAACCATGGGAAACATCTCTCCCGTCGCATTGAGTACGACGGTGTTTTCCGGCTGGTGATCTGCTGTCCATTTACCTAACCTGACCCTTTCTGAGCGGTCGATGGTATTGAGATTCTTCACCATTTAATATATGAACGTATTTTAATTTGCGTAAAGGATCCCTGCCATGCCGTTATTTATTCGTAAAATATTGTAATTTACGGCAAAAATATCATCATCTATATCTAAATTCTCGCTCCATAATTTGACTGAATTTAATCTACTAAAATTAAGTGTTCCTGTGGGTTGTAAGCTATTCGTTTTTAAACAGAATGGGTATAAGAAAAAGTCTGGAGTTGTGACATTTTCTGTGTGATAATACGCACTCACGTCAATGTAGTGTGGTTTCGCATATTTCATGACCCCTATATCGGTTCCATTTACACTCAGCTTTATTTTGTTACTTGGTGATGTAAGAGCCGAGGATAAAGTTGTATTTGTAGACGCAATATATTTGACTGGATGATTAAAATATAATTCCTGAATTTTCTCTCCAGATGCTATGTTTTGTTGTACTTGTTGAATTAAGATATTCTGGGGTTCAGATGCGAGTTTTACTCTTTCTTCCTCTTCGAGATAGTAAAAATTCGCATGACATTCCCATTCATAATCGGCCGCACTGGCTCCCCATTCCACGACAATTTCAACTTCATGATAGGATAAAGCACAAAGGGGTATCGCAGATTGTGGATTCTCACAATTGAAGAACCTGAACGGATAAAAATACGAACGGGTACTTCTACCGCCATGGGCTCCATTCGCACTTCGTGTCGTATTTGTGGCCATTGTATCTATGGCAATTTTTTCACAGAAGTCGGAACTTTGTTTGTCGATGACGTGCCCTCCGATTAAGAGGCTGGCACTTTTAATTAAAGATGTCCAATCCGGCGAATCCTTAGCTTCGCCGTTTTGTGAGATACATAAATATACATATCCCAATAAATCACCCGTTTTATCGAAACGGATTTTGGATGAAGATCCACTATTCACTGCCCCCTGTATGGTTTGTTCTTCGAGCGACTGTGAAAAGTTTGAATGTCTCTTGTAAGAAGATACGAAATACGAGACTTCTGGGTTGCCTGTGATTTGTTCGTTTTGCGAACCCACAGCGGTCAATTGTACAATTCCAGAAGACATGTTATAATAACTAAAGTTTATTTTTTGACTAGAAGGGTTTCATATTTCTTTTCATACACGTAAATCTCATAACAAATACAGCATCCTGGACACTCGCCGGTGTACCATTTTGTTTATCGAGATCAAAAGTTAAGCGATCGAGCTTGAGAATAGGTGTAATAAATTGTTGTTCGATGTCGTAATCATCTCGGAAAAAAACAGCCTTTTGACCATTGGAAGCACCGTGTAATTGATGCTGACACATGATAGTACCGAACACGCTTTCTATATTGGAACTCGCCACCGCGAGGTCCGCCTTTGCCGTTTGGGTGAATGTGTTTCTGAGCTCATTTATCGTGATGTGGATACATCGTTGGGCATCACCATTCGTATTGAGGGAGGCCGCCATTAATTTAGCTTCTACCACATTTTCGAGGGGTTTGGGTAAGAATGCTACAAAGTCGGTGTTCGTGGCATGGCTTAAATTATCCACAACCACCGTATGAGTTTCATATTCCGTATCGGGCAGTGTCATTGTCCTGTTATTATTATACACTTAGATTAAAAGCCCGCCGATTCCATCCACGATTTCATATTTGGAACTATCCTCGACTGACTTTTGGTCACCACACACACCACCTGGTGTCAAGGTCTCTCTGTTACCTCCTCGTCGGGTGTAGTATGCTGATTTTTTACCGGGACCGGGAATGCATGCAATATCATCTTCGAGGGCATTTATCGTTTTGTCACCGACCGGCTTAACGACGATCGGTCTCGGCGAATAAGAATCTCTTTTTCGATTTGTAATATATAAGACTATCATCAATGATACTAATCCAACAATGACCGCAATTCTAACTCGCTCTGGGGTATCCATATATAATGACTCGATATTATATTTTATTATAAAGTGCGTTAAAGATAATTTAATACTTTCAAGTTAAAGAGTAGATGGACGAAGAGATAACACTCGATCGTGGAAATGCTACTGTAATGAAATTGGATGATGATGAACAGGCCATCATGGATGAGATTCAGATTTCGGCTCCGAGAATTCAAAAACCCAAGAGACCACAAAATTTCAGACAACCGGGGAATGTCCCTTCCTCGGCTCACCAGGAAGCGCTCGACGCTTTTGCCAATCCAAATAAACAAACCGAAATGCCACGAGCACAAGAAGAGGAGATCGATTATGGTGAAGATCCTATATTCATGGGAGACGATGACGCATACGGAGGAGGGGGAGGGGGTGGTGACTACGGTGGCCAGGAACAAGAAGAGCGTCCATCTCCGAATTTTGCGACCGTAGATGACGAGAAGGCCGATCTCATGAACAAGATTGCTAGATTAGAGAAAAAGGGATTTTCGGTAAATAAACGTCTCACGGCGTATTCGCCCGTAGATGAACTCCGCGCCGAGGTGAAGCGGGTAATGTATTCTATTGAGGTGGATCAATCGGTTCGCTTTTCCAAGCGTATGTTGATTGCGTGTGTCACGGGTCTCGAATTCCTTAACAAACGATACAATCCGTTCGATCTTCAACTCGAAGGTTGGAGCGAATCAGTGATGGAAAACCAGGACGATTATGATACCGTTTTCGAGGAATTGTACGTTAAGTATCGAACGAAGATGCACGTCGCTCCGGAAGTCAAGCTGATACTCATGCTTGGTGGATCCGCCATGATGTTCCACTTGACTTCTACAATGATGAAATCCTTACCAAATATGGGCGATGTTTTGAAACAAAATCCAGAGATGATGAAAAACATGATGCAAGCGGCACAGAATATGGGGAAGGCGCAAACATCGGCGCCGCCGGCTACACAAAGCCCGGAGATTAACGATACCTCGTCGGGTGGTCAATACGAAATGCAGGGACCGGGCATCGATCTCGGAAGCCTGATGGGTGGTATGGTTGGTCCGCCGTTACCGGTTAATACCAGTCCCATGGAAGCCGCGAATGAGACCACCACCACGACGACCAAGATTCCTGTCGCGGAAGATGATATCTCCGATATCGTCTCCATCTCAGGAGAATCGACGGGCGGTGAAGTCAAGGAAGTTGCTGTTTCGGCACCGACCAAGAAGCGAGTTCGAAGAAAAAAGAAAACCGAAATTAATCTCTAAACCTAAAGTATGATAGGGTACGCTTTCATTGAGGAAGAGGAACCATCGACACCAGAACAAGTCGAACAAGTGTCTAAACCTGTCAACCAATCTGACCCAAAAGGTTTAGAAGATACTGAATGTAATCATTTGGTACTATTCTTTATTTTAGGCGTTGCGTTGTTAGCTGCAACAGATAGGTTGCACTAAGCACTACTTAAAATAAGATGTTAATTTCACTTTTTAGGAAGTTGCGATAATTTAAACAATCTGTATGCCAAATTTATTGGACATAAACCGTTTGACACCTACAATATTTGGAAAACTCCAGAGATACCAACGTGACCAAAAACCGGCCCCGTTGATACCGCTCATTTTCCAATCCTCTGTATCACTCCTATTGACGTTTAACATTAGGTTCTGAATTCTATTGGGATCACTCTCCTCTATGGTGCGTTTGGGTATTTGACCACCGTGACGAGATACGTAAGATCTCATTCGAGAAGGTGTTTTGTGTTTTGTGTAGTCTGAATAACCTTTCGCACCAAAATCAACAGTTTTACCGTCTTCTAAGATCGCCCTGAATTTCTTTTTAGAATTGGGGCTGCGAACAATCCTGACGCGCATACTTATATTTTGTAAAGATAATTTAATTCGCAAATAAAACTCCCGCCATACCCTTATCTATGCGTAATATATTATAATTTACGGCATAAATTATTAGTTCTTCCGTCTCCGCGCGCTCATAACCCTTTTTCACGTTCCTCAATATGATTTTTGCGTTATCGAGCCGACTGAAATTGCATGTCCCTGTTGGTTTATAACTGGACGCGTCTAGACAGAAGTGGTAGGCGAAATACCTGGTGTAAAATGGACAATCTTTATCTTCGTCATATTGGATAATTCCAAATTTTGTATGATTATAATTCTGAACGATATGGAAATATAACGGACTCATATTCTCTAACAGCGGAGTTCCGTTTATTTGAATATCGGCGGATTTAAATGATAAAAAGTCCTTTTCAACGACGGCCTGTTTTGTCGTAAAACCGAAAAACAACGATTTTACGGGATGATTGAACTGTGAGATATCGATGTCATTATATCCATTTGTTGGAGATGTGTATGCCGTAGAGGTTGCTTGTGCCGCATTATATAATGCTAACTTGGTATCAACTATTGCTTGTTGTGCATTTATTGCCGTGTTATTTGGTGGGTCAGCGGTTTGTAACGCTTGCAATAGTGTATTGGCCTCGTTGTATTCGTTTTGTGCTTCTGTCGCCTTTTCCTCGTAATATTCAGTATCATCACAATCGAGTGTCTTTTTAATTTGTTGACACTGGGTGATAATAATGTCCATTTTCTTGTTCGTGAAACGTTTTCTTTCCTCGGCGTCGAGATAAATATAGTTGCCGTAGCACCTGATATTTTGAGCACTTGCTCCCGGTGCAAAGTCTATTTTGATCTCAACTTGGTGAAATTGTAATGCCACGAGGGGAATGAATGATTGATTATCACCGAAAAAGTAATGAAGCGATAAAAAGTTAGGATTTGTTGTCGAACATTTATTGTTAATTTCCTGTGATTTCGTGTATGTATCTGCGAGGTAGTTTTGCCATATGTCACTACTATAGTCAAAATCATATGAATCAACCTTCTGGCCTCCTATGTAAAGGGAAAACTTAGCCCCGAAGAACGAATTCAATAGATCCACCCCCTCGAACCACACTGCGTTTAACAAATCTCCATAAACTGGTATTATAATAGAAACGTCTTCAGTAGATATCTCTTTTATAAGCTTTGGGGCTTGTGAAAAATTTGTATGTCGTTGATATTTTAAGTTAAAAAAACTCATACCTTCTGAAGTTGTTAAATACACATCTTGTGCACCTTTGCTTACTAACTCAACCAGAGCACCGGACATCGGTATATATTTATAATGCACATTATAAAAACAGACACTTTCCCTGAGTGAATGTGGAGGACGTTTCCGCATCATTGGGTTTATTTAGATTTGTGGGCAAATTGAACCCTCCCTGTCTATACACTTTTAATCGTTTGAAGTACATGGCACTTAGAATCGACCAAGTATCATGAATATCATAAATATGGGGATTGTTTTTCTTCCCTGCTGTCTCTCTCATTATTCTACCTATACTTTGTGTAATATCAGATTTTGGTGTTGCCAATATGACTGTATCGAGTGTTGGTATATCTAAACCTTCATGTGCTTGACTGAATGTGGCGAATATAATCTTCTTTTTGCTGGATTCCTGGAGGTCCTTTTCCTTCATGCCTCCCATGTAAAGTCCCGAATTCTTAGGAAAGCACTGATGTAACATCTGACAATGGAGTCGTCTCTCACTGAGAACCAGCAACTGTCTCGTACCGGATGACGCCTTTTTAATGAGTTCAACTAACATGACGTTCCTTTCTCGGTCTTCGGTTAGGTTTGTTACCATCGTGGGGAGGGACAATTTACCAAAGCGGGTACACGGTGGAGGATTTTCATAATACGGCGATTTATATATGATCGGGAATACATCCACTTGATCTTGATTTTTCCTCTCTATGGAAACGATAGTCGGACCCATGAACCAATTCAAAACCTTCGTGAGACCATCCTTTCGATTTGGGGTGGCAGAAAGTCCGAAAATGTGTTTGGGACACAGTTTGAATAACGATTGCGAAAAGGTTCTGGCACATATATGATGAGCTTCATCTACTATCAATGTACCGATACTCTCAAAGTCTTTAAAACTATATTCTCTTTGTGTCAGGGATTGTAACATAGCGATGACGAAATCGTATCCTTCTACTTGTATCTTATCTTGTTGTACTATGCCCACCGATGAACCCGGACAAAATTGATGTATTCTTTCTCTCCACTGATCCGCCAGAAACTGCTTATGAACTATGATCATTGTTCTGTATCCCAATTTACTCGCAATAGCTAACGAAACGGTGGTCTTGCCATACCCACAGGGAAGGGAGATGATACCTGAGCCTCTTTCAACAGCCCTATTACAGCTCTCAACCTGATGGGTTTCATTTCGAAGTTTTCCGCTAAAAACGATAGAAGCCCTGGCCGGTTTCGGTCGTCTGTCTTCTTCTGGAGCTCCCAGTTTATCAGTTCCGTAGAATCTGGGAACGCACACTCCATTCTTAGCTGGTTTAAAAACTTTAAAAGGTGGCGGGGGGAATCCGTATTCATTGTTACACAAAGGTCTTACTGTTAATTCCCTTTTTATTTCCTGGAGTCGATCGCCGGTGATATAACCTGTGCGTGTTAAAACCCCCATCGCGTTATTAGTTTAAAGAATAAAAACTTTATGTATAATATAACATAACATGCCGATTCTCAACGTCGAGGAGAACATTAAGAAGATGACCGAAGCCATTCATAGCATGACACAGGAGGTTCTCCGATTGGAAGGTGCCTTGCGAGTTTTCCAAGGATTTAAGGAAGGTGGTCTCGAGGAAGTCGAAATTCCGAATGTTCCGGAAGGTGCTACTCCGGTGAATGACGACGGTGTCCCGCCGACCATTCCCGAAGAATCGGAGGAAGAAGTTACTGAAACGAATTAATTGAATCCGCCACCCAAGAATATCCCGAATGATTTCCAACATTCCACACCCCCTTAAATGATATATCAACTTCTATTTCATCATTCGTTACAAGAGATTGTACAGGTTTTGAACCTATAACCTTACACATGACCCTCCTATAACGAAATGGTATCTTTATGGTTAAAATCTTCCCATCTAGGGGATTGTCTACGATAGAATTATTCAATCTATGGATATTTTTGTCATGCATACGTTGAATAATTTCGGACGTGGTTCTAGACAATAGAATTCTCATGTACTTTTTGTCGTTATGTTCATACATCGGTTGATGAACGTGACACAAGAACTTCATTGTTTTCTATTCTTACGTATTCCGTAAGCTATAAGTATTATTAATGTGAAAAGTAAGACATGTGACATTTTTAACGGTCTGAGCGCTTTGCGCGTCCCAAACGTTTGGTGACAAAATGTTCTTCCCACTTCGGTTCCACCTTCTATACTAGAGTACGGAGTATCTCTCGGAGACATTAATCCACACAGCGCAACCTTTTTACATTTCCCAAAATATGGAACTTGTCCATGAACGCTCAAAACACCCGACGATTGATTGATTCTCCACTTTTCACCAGTCCATGTGGATCCCCAACTGAATCGCATATTTTTAGGTTTAGGGACGCCAACCTTTTTGAGTTGCTTCCATACTTCCTTTAAAAATGTATCCGGGTCTGTTTTTAATATTTCCTCGGTGAGCGTTACCATTGTACAAGATATAGTTTTACCGTCGGATAACACTACCGGGTAAAGTTTCCACGGAGTATGCATCGAGATATATAAATCGTCTTCTATCTTTATGGGTTGATCGTAATCCAGTAACACATTTATGGCACCATACGCACTTTCGCTAATTTGTTTTACTGCCGTAGCTCCCCAATTATCTCCTATTAATTTGACAGCGGGTTCGTGATCTATACACATGACCAACATACCATCAGATATTTCCGTACCGTCACTAAACGCCCCTATGTATGAATCGTCACCATATTCAACTGTTTCGAGTGTTTTGTTAAATTCAAATTTCGCACCCTTTTCTATTAATGCTTTTTTCATAGCTTGACCCATAACTAAACCAGATACACGTTGTGTGTATTGTTTGGAAAGACTCACATGATCAAAACTACCCATGAGGCCAAAAACCGACATCGTATCCCATCCAACGCCATCAATTTGATGTGTCATCGCACGAAGAACCCTCTTTCCAGATTTGGACATGCGATTTTTTGTGGCGTCCTCGAGAGATATCTTCTTATATCTATCCGGATTGATCATGGCCTTGAGATAGAGATCTCCGAGAATCACGTAATCTTTCAAACGCATATTCTGTAGGATAAATGAATAATCGTAATAATTTCGAACGAATAACGTGTCCCAATTTATACCCATCTCCTTGAGAGAGCTTTTAAAATTAACATACGATCCAAATGCTAATTTATGAGAATGCAAATCCCTGTACTCCGTACTCGGTTCCCACCACGAACCACCCGCATCTACCTTCTTGTCATAAATTACCACTTCGTGTTTTGTAAAGTTGAGAAGTTCCCACGCAACCGACATACCGGACGGACCGGATCCTATCACGTGAATTCTCATTCTAATGTATAGTTATATTTTTTTTAGATGAACCCCGTCTTCTTGCGCTCTTCTGGGGTCTTAAAAGTATACAAGATACCTAAGAATATTAAGACCGAAACCAACGCAACTTCGATGTCCTGACTGGCGGTGAGCGCAATCATCATGAGGGAGACGAAACGGAACGTCTGACTGTCAAATAATTTTTGGACGTTCTTGGGAATGGTGATCGCGTTACCGGAGAAAAGACCTTGGTAAAGCACCAACAGAGTGAAAACCAACGGGATTCTGAGACCACGTTCAAGCGGCTTGGACACTGGACCGAGGAAGTTCTTGGGGATAATCATTTTACTATGTGGAAATATTTTATTTTAAATAAAAACCTATTCATACTATAGGTATGGTTATACAATCGGGTAGTTTGAAAATTCCCTCCCTGCCAGTTTTACCACGAAAACCGTCAAAACAGAAAATAAAGACCTGGAAATTTGCCGGTAGATACTTGTGGAAATCTAAAACAGTTAAAGATCAGGGAGAACTGGGTAGATGGACGTGTAATGAGCTTATTAAGCTGGGACCCACATTTGTAAAATTGGGTCAGATTGCTAGTTCCCGTGGTGATTTATTTCAACCGGAATTTACACGGGAATTAGAATCCTTACAGGACGCAGTTCCGGCCATGCCGGTAGAAGGATTGGTAGATATGAGCGATTTTGAAGATTTTGATTTAAAACCATATAAATCGGCGAGTATAGGTCAAGTACACAAAGCCACGTTAAAAAACGGAAAAGATGTAGTTGTTAAGATTAAAAGACCTAACATATACGAAATACTCAAAACGGATACAGATAATGTATTAGAAATTGTTAGGTTTTTGGAGTGGGTCGGCATAGATACCGGAACGGGTACTGGCATTGCTTTAGAAGAGTCTGTAAATTATTTATTAGGAGAGGCGGATTATATACAAGAGATAGATAACGCTATAACATTTAGAAATGGGATGAAAGGTGTATCTTGGATTAAAGTTCCCAGAGTGTATAAAAAGTTGTCAAACCAAGATAGAATTGTAATGGAGTATGTAGAATCAACTAAAGTAACTGAACTGACGAATACGAAGATCAATAAAAAGAAGGTATGTGAAGCCATAATAAATTCATACCTGATTCAAACCATGGATAAGGGATTCTTTCATGGGGATCCGCATCCCGGAAATTTGGGTATTTCCGAGAAGACCGGGAAGCTAGTCTTTTACGATTTTGGTCTCCTGATATACATATCCGAGAGACTTCGCGAGGGTTTTACGAATATACTTGTACATATAATAAATAAGGATACCACAGCCATAGTAAATGAATTAGTCGAGATGGGTGTAATCGTCCCCACATCTTCTGAATTATCGGATATTGCGTCGTTTTTCCGTTCTATACTAAATTATCTCGAAACTTTGGATGGTGGCGTGATCGTAAATGATGATTTTGCCTCTCAACTAGCGGAAGAAAAGCCATTTACTGTTCCATCTAGTTTTATATACTTAGCTAAAAGTTTTGGTATAATAGAAGGTATATGTAAAGAATTGGATCCCGATTTCAATTATTTTACGTATCTTGAACCTATGATACAGTCAGAAATAGAGGATGCGTTATCTCTAGGTGAAATGATTACATCTACCACAGAAATGCCAAGCAGAGTGAGAGATATAAGTACGGCCGTGTTAGGATTAGAAAAATCTCGAGCACAGATGAAGCGCATGATGAATAAAACGGGCAGAGAGGTTAGATTTGCGCAATATAGTATATTAGTGTCTATTCTTGCCGCACAAACTGAACACACCCTACTGACGATCTTGTGCGTGGCCACGTCTATATGGCTTACTATGTCGTCACAAAAGTGATATTATTTTTACATATTGGAAAACAACATGGGAAAATAATGACGGTTTAATTTACTTTTCAAAGACATCTATGGTTTCAACAGCCTTAGATTTCTTTGTTTTCGGTTTAGATTTAGATTTTTCGGTTTGGAAGAATTTTTTGTGGTCGTCAAATATTTGTCTAGACCGACGTTGTTCTTCCCGTGCGACTTCTCGCATTTTCTCTTGGATATTGGTGATATCCGTTTGTTTTTTCATTTTTTGACCAAACTTCTTGAATCTATTTTGAGTAGAGCCCAAAGTCCCACTCGCTGACGACGCAACAATCGATAACATTTTGTAGGTTAACTTGTGACAACATTATTTTTCTCGTCATGTTTTTTCGCATTCACCTTCTGTCGTCAGCTTTTCAAATAGGTTTAATTTTTTTAGCTTTTCTTCAAATTCCCGTCTTTCGCCGGGTGACGTCAGTGTCCCGCCATTTCGGATAGCTTCTATCTCGGGGCCGGTGAGCTGGATCGCATTGATTCTGAAATCCATAAACGCTTCCATCGTTATGGGTACAAGGTCTTTCACTAGGTCATAAATAGCATTGGCATATTCACGAATCTCCTGCTGCGCACCCGGTTCCATCCTGAGATGAAGATAATGTAATAAATTGTGAAGATTGATTTTCCAATAGAATTCGGTATATGTAGATTGGGGTAAGTTTCCTCTAGATTGTTCCCTACAACATCCGGATTCTAGAAGTTCTTCATATACGTCAAATGAATTTCCCAAATGTTTATTCATTTTTTGGGTGAGTTCTTCCGGTACATCAACCTCTCCTTCCGATCCCTGTCTATTTACTACCGATTGCGCTCTCATAACGTCCGGTTCGTAGTAGTCCCGAGGAACAACGGAGTACCGCGCAGATAATTCATTTATACTGGCAGTTCTGTGTCGCATGTGTTGTCGTGCGATGTAGATCGGCATTTTGATATGAAATTTGAAATCGACCATCTCGAAGGGGGTTGTGTGCCAGTGTCTAAGGAGATATCGAATAAGTCCTCGGTTTCCTCGAGATGTCTTTGTTCCATCTCCATAAGAGACGCGTGCCGCTTGAACGATCGAGGTATCCAAATCTTCCCGAGGCATGTGGTCAACGAGGCGTACAAATCCCCAATCCAAGACTTTTCTGAAGTTGTCATCGTCTTGCATATTTCTTCTATATTTTTTACATGACTTAAATCTTTAATGCTGTATAAAGATTTCATACCCGTTTGTATTAATAATGTCGGAAACTTGGATCACTCGTCCAGGTTTCGTGCGAGCATATCGTAGATCTTCGTGGAATAATGGGAGGTTCAAACATCCACGAACAAAACGGATTCCCAAATATAAGATCACGATAGAATCACCCGAGGGTATTGAATCGTTTGATATTGACGGCGGGGCGCCGATCCTAGATAATCTAGAGGATCAGGGGTTCAATGTTCCGTATTTGTGTAGAGTTGGTATGTGTGGAACATGTGTATCAAAAATGGAACAGGGGAGAATTGAACAGAGAACGTCGGGTATTTTGAGCAAATCGGAGCGTCTCGAGGGTTACATGCTTCCGTGTATTTCTCACGCAATCGGTGATTGCTGGATTAAGACACACGATGTCGGCAAATTTTCATTTAATAGTGGTGAATACGATTTCATCACATATCCCTCTCCTCCGGATGATTCAGATTCTTATTAAGATTTTATTCCATGTCCCGTTTTAGTTCATCTATATTTTTATAATATCTATGCAGATCTTTCATAAATCTTTTATTTTTTTCTAGTACCTCTACATCCAATTTATTTTTTAGTATGTAAGCTAAATTTGATTTAGAATATTTGGAATTCTTTTGATTTTCGTTTGGTTTTCTCGGGATAACTTTTGTTACTTTTTTCTTCTTCGACGTACTCGTAGGTTCGACTCTATTTACAAAACTCAATGCTTGCATGATCGTGTCGGCCAAATCATCCTTTTTCTTTGAATTATCAAAAATTTCTACCCAGTGTTTATTTACGTCATCTCGCGTTATAAAAGCCCGACATCGTTCGATCGATACTTTCTTGCGTCGAAGATATTGAGACCTACCCGGACCGGCAACGTCTGGTATTTTATGACGAGCATCGTATATTATAGTCTCGGCGGTAGGATGTTTAATGATGAAATATGCGTGTAAAAAATGCATAACCGAGACCATCTTCTTATTCCGATCCGGCTGTTTTTCTATTAGTACTATTTTGGGTTCGAGAACCCATGGTCTTTCGTCTAGATGTTTTCTTAAAGAAACATAGACACCATCTGAATGTTGTGGTGGGATACCGGATACGTCCCATTTAACAATTAAGTTTGATGTTTCATTAAGCATACACATAGCTAAATTTCTAATCCCGACATCAATGGAGAGAATCATTACATAAATATGTCTTTATCTCTTTAATATACGGCGGGAGGGGGTGCGCGAGGTCGGCCTTTAGGCATGAACTTCATAACGACACTCAATATAATGAGGACGAGTATGATCATGAATGGCATTTTAATTTTTTTCCATATGGGCCCGAGTATTTTACCCGCGACATTCATACCGGATTTTGCGACTCTACCCGCGACATTTGTCGCCTTATTGACTACACTTTTCGCCGCATTTCCGACCGTACCGAGATCAAGTTTCGTGATTTCTTCACATTTCGATATACAATGGGATTCACACCTACCTCCACCGATATCCTTGGAACACACGGGCTGGTCGGCGACCGCACCGGCCGCCTTCACTTCTTCGAGTGTTTTGTATTGGAGTTCTGTCGATTTTATCTTCTTTTGGTCAAAGGCGTCCCAGTTTTTGGGGAGGCATATACTCGCACACTCCTTGACCTTTTTATCTCTCTCTTTGTATTTCTTATCTAAGAACAAAGCGCCCCCGCCTATAGCCCCCGCGACTGCTGCGTATTTGAGAAGTTTTTTGTTCCTTCTGGCAAATTTGGCACCTTTCTTGGCACCTTTCTTGGCGAGCTTGGCACCTTTCTTGGCACCTTTCTTGGCGAGTCTTGCGGCCTTGCGTGCGGCTATCCTCGCCTTTCGCATTTTTCGTAACCTCTTGAGTTTCTTTAGTCTATCCGCCGAACCCGCCGATCTCTTGAATTTTCTGCCGGCACCCCCCACCTTGCGAAACTTTTTACCGAATTTCCCCACCTTTTTAAATTTCCCAGCAAATTTTGCACTCATTTTAAATTTTTTGCCGGCAAGTGCGAGCTTTCTACCCGCGCTTCCAAGTTTTCGAACTTTTCTACCCGCACTTCCCATCCTTCTCATCGCACGAGCCGCTCCCCTGTAGTGTTCGACCTGGTAATCTTCGGTACCATACGGCCGGTAATATTCTGTTCCGTCATTATATTCCTCGATACCCGAGTATATGTCGGTCATATTATAATAGCCTGAGATTTTATTAATTGACCGGTATTAAATTATCTTCCCAATCCCAGAATGTATATTCTCCCACTGGGATGGTGTGATCGGATGTGACGAGGCATGTCAATTCATCATCGATTTCATCGGTCTTTGTAGCTTTCGGGAAATCTTTGACCTCGCAATATTTGTTTTTATTCTTGATATAGTGAGATCCTGTAACACGTATCTTCTCTTGTAGATCTTCACTATAGATCTCATAATAAGGATCTGCCTTTCTTCCCCGGATTTTCATGGTCGCCGTGACGACGGCGCCATTACTCAACACGTCATCCAATTTGATATCTTTCATCTTAACGATGGTACCATTCTTGAGTTTGATTGGAGTATCCGGAGAAAAGCAGAATACACTCTTGAATGCACCCCCTACCGCATTTGCTGCTCTTTTCGCCGCATTTGCTGCTTTCTTAGCCGCCCGTCCCGCCGCCTTCGCCGCTTTTTTGGCACCCTCTGCCGCTTTTTTGGCCGCTCTCTGTGCTCCTCTCGCCGCTTTCTTCGCCGCATTCGCCGCCGCATTCGCCGCCGCATTCGCCGCCGCTTTCGCTGCCCTCGCCGCCCCCCTTGCGGCTTTCGCCGCTGCTTTTTGCGCGTTTCTAGCTGCCGCTTTTGCCGCCCGGGACGCCAAGCGCGCCGCCGCCTTCGCCGCTTTTTGGGCCCCCTCCGCCGCTTTTCTGGCCGCTTTACTTGCCGCTTTAGCCGCGACCTTTGCGCCCGCCGCTGCGGCCTTCGCCGCTTGTTTGGCCGCCTTTGCTGCCGCTTTTACTGCTTTTTTGGCGTATTTAGCTGGTGGAAGACCTAAACCGAACGGATCGAGCACTTGATCCAACGCGGCGTTCAACATCTTTTTCGGATTTCCCGATAACATGTCCTTTGCGCGATTTTTTAATTTGTTTGACGCCTTGATAGCACCGCGGGTCACGGTTGTACCGAAAATCATTTCGGCAATTTTTTGTCCCTTACGTAATTTACAGTCCGTGAGTCTCCCCCCGACGTGTTTCAATCCCATTTTACTACACCACGAATTGGTGTATATACAAGTACCCGTATCGTGATTGAAGCGAACACCATGGTTATATGGATGTACTCTCTGTCCCGTTTTACTCGATTTTCTCGATTTTTCACAATTCGCGACCAATTGTCCGTAGTATCCACCAAGCATTACTTTTTGGGGAAGTTCTCGGTCGATCATGACGGGCTTTTTGGCAAATTCTTTAGGATTGGCGCGTCTGAGCGCGGCCTGGTTCGTTTCTCTGTAATGTTTTGTATATATGGCCACCATGGGCTGATTGTAGTCTTTTGGTAATTCTTTTGGTTTAAGAGCGTCAAAGTACTGGAAGAATTCATTACGTTTAGAATCGTTCCATTTTTTCATACCGACCTCTGATAACGAGACACCGACCGTCCCGGGTTTAGACATACTGGGGTACATTTGTATTTCGTTTGCCCTAGATCCCAGAGCCGCTTTCATTTTGTCGAAGATGAATTGATCCCGTTTCTTATATTTTGCCTTTGAGACGGAATCATAAACTTTGCCGAATACGTCTCCTGCTTCTTTTGGCATTTCAAAATCCTTACCCGGAATTGGTTCTCCTTTTTCATCGAGTGTTGCCGCGAATGCGTTACCCACCGCTTCAAAGGCGACTTGACGTTTTTTGGATTCTGCTACCGATTCGCCCGGTAATTGACCATCCAGACCCATGGCATCCATCACGTCTTCCATGAAGTGTTCTACCATCATGCCATTAACCTGTCCATATTCTTTGGGGAAAGCCTCCCCGACGGGGAATAATTGTGGATAATCCATACCCGCTTCGCGCATACCCTTCTCAACCATATATTCGATACTGTCACGCGTCGCCGTGTTTGTCGTGTTATGTGTGAATGAAGCATAACCACCGAGATCCATGATATCGACCGCCATACTCAACATATCAAATAACATCATCGCCGCACCGACCGGACCCGCTGATCCATACGCGGCCCATTTTGCCGCCGATGCCGCCAACTTAACCCCCACCTTTGCTACGATCTTTATAGCCATTTTCGCCAATATCTTCGCTCCGAATTTCCCGACTAACTTCAATACCATCTTCCCACCTCTCTTTAATAAAGCTTTTGCCACGACCGTTGTCAGTTCTTCTTTTATTAATTGTTTTCCCATATCCATCATCATTTTTCGTTGTGCCTTTTTTCTGTCTGCCGCGCTCTCCACGGGATCACAACATCCCGCATCATTTACTTCCCATCCCGGAAGACATTTGCCATTTACTGCTTTCTTGTACATACATTTCTTTTTGTCTTTGGTTTGTTTTTTCGCATTTTCTAATTGGGTGCGTAATTTAGCCGCTTTTGCTTTAGCTTTTGCCTTTTCTTCGCCTTCAGCTCTTCTTGCTTCTTCTTCGGCTTTCTTTGCTTCGGCCGCGATTCTAGCTTCTTCTGCTTCCATCGCTTTTAATTCCGCGGCTGCCTTCTTTTCTTCTGCTTCTATTTCCAATCGTAACTTCTTTTCTTCTTCGGTTTCTTCTTCTTCGTCGTCTATCTCCTCCTCCTCTTTAGAAGCTGTTTCGGCTTTGATGGCTTTTATTACTTCGTCTGGATCGAGTCCCACTTTTTTACTTTCTTCTTTGAGTTCATTTTGAGATTTATCCATCCGCTGCTTGAGTTCAGAGATAACTCCTTCTGGGGTCGAAGGGTCTGGGGCACCCAACGTTTTCTTGTATACCAAAAAGGCCACGAGAAATAAAAATAGTATCAATACCAATGGTACTATCATTTAATTAAAGACAACAATTTATTTTATTTCAATGTGGTGCTGGCACTGTGTCCATCCAATCGAAGGTGAGTCATTACAACTGCCATACAATTATGACTCAAAGCGGTCTAAGTTCAAATTGACTGGGCACTTTTGTTCATGGAACTGCATGAAATCATACGCGATAGATAAGTATGGCGATACGAGGGGTAGTAGAATATGTAGTAATATAGTGGTAATGAGAAAGAAGTTATTCAATGAGATAGGACCAGTGAAATGTGCACCTTACAGACACAGACTAAACGTATTCGGTGGAGACATGACGATAGAACAATTTAGGGAAAATTCCATAAAAAATCCTGAGACGAGAAATGAAATAGACGCCGAACCCATGCCCGAATTACAGATACCAATCATAAAGAACGCACAGAAGATGGCTGAAATTAGGAATTCGAAAAGTGGCAATACGGATGAACTGAGACTCAAGAGGAGTAAACCTATGAAACGGGACCAAAATAATTTAGAATCGGCATTAGGATTGATAATTAAAAAATGATAATTTGTTGTATTATTTAAATCATTCGTATTAAGGATACCCTTTACTCTTAATATGTATGATGCTGTTTATAGTAATAAACGTTTATGCTATTCGTTCTTCCATTGGAAGCTCGCCCGGCGTTCCAAATTGGAAATTGATCGATTTGGATTGTTCTATTTCTTTATAGTCTCTCTTATCACCAAGATCGATTATACCACCCTCATTAACGAGGGGGTCTAGGAAAATGTATCTATTGGTTTTTCCGATACGGAGAGAATAATATCCCTTGTGTCCGGTGATACTATTGACAATTCTGAATAGATGTTCCGTGGGATAATTTCCTTCAACTTTTATAAAATCCCCAGTTTCCTTGTCTATGGGCCTAGTGAACATATATCTCTCTTTCATTATCTCAAGTCTGAACGTTTCGTTTAGTTCATCATCGTCAGTTTTAGCGGATATACTTCCATAGAGCGAAACGAACCCATCCTTTTCTTTCTTTATCTTATACGGACGACCCTGTCCTGCTAGGTACGTATACATGATGACTTCACCATCCTCGTCGGCGAGTTTCAATATTTCGTCGACATTCGCATCCTGGACTGTGTATCTTTCAAATGGATGACGGACTGTCAGGTAGTAAGTCACGAGTAAAACCAAAAAGGCGACGAGACTAATGATTCTTTCCTGTGCTTTCATTTTATATAAGGGTATATTTTAAAACATGGTATTTTTGTTCAACAACGTGATGACGGCACGTTCGCTATATGAGTAAAATGTAAGTGAGATGCCCAATTCTCTTAAAGATTTACGCATCGGTTTAATGATTTCTTTCCATTGTTCTATGGTAGATACATACCTTCTCGTACCACCACTATTCATTATTTTATTAGTTAAATTTCTATTATTCATTGTATTTTTAAAGACCTGAGCCACTTTATTCAAGTTTGGTAAAGTCTTCATAGGTAGGCTCACACTTTCCATAATATCTATGACATAGTATCCATTCTGGTCTGCGATGATATTTGCCTGCATGTGGGGATATCTACCCACATATGTATTTATATCGTTCATGGTAGGAAGACTAAACGTTTTGGGGGTTTCCTTACCTGCGGGATGTGTATGGTACGATATATACGAATTTAGGACGTTCTGTGGTATCGGACCCGTCTCTACTAACGATATTCCAACCACACGAGTCGGGGAACTGAAACGTACCCCATGAATGGTCCCATTGATATCAATTTTACCGGAAATTTCTCTTTTACGGTTGAACGAATCTTTGTATATGTTTTTTAAAGACGTAATAGTGGATTTTGGGAGTCTTATGTTAATTCTATCCTTACTCGCCGATGTAACAACACTCCCCATCCTGGTAAGATTCGTTCTTTTGTTCGTAGATTTAGATAATCCCGAACTAGCTGGTCTGGATCTCTTTGTGCGCACGGGAGTCCAATCCATGTTTTCTGGTGTTCGTGACATTCTTACTAATAGTGGAGTGAAAAAATTCACAGAACTTGATCAGGCTTGGAAGAATATCATTTTTCCACTTTTCCGTGTTCTTTTGGATTAGATAACCCTTCCTATATACATCGTGTTGTTCAACTAAACGACAAAATGATATATTTGGTACCATCTGAAGGTAGGTTTGACATTGAATTTCTTCATAGTCTCGTACCACGTTAAATAGGCCGTCCATTCTGTTTTTTATTTCCACGATGGTTTTTGAGCCGTTTTCATGTACTTGGAGTCTATCTATCCTACCGACGACCTGATATTTGGTACCCATGATCTCGCATACGTCGAGACTGTAAAATGTATCGTCCCGGATTAAATACGCACTGTCTTCGTCGGACGTTCTCTGTTCGTTTTGTGTCCCGAAGTTCGTATATAACGTTTTTTTGATATAGTCCTTTGCGGCCACTGTGTCCGGACCACTCAATCCAGATCTTTCAAGATCATAATATGCGCCCCTTAACTTTTTTTGAACTTCGGCTGTCGTATTGGCTTTGAATCCATTTGCGTCGTTTAATATTTTCTCAGTGCTTCCCATTGATGTAAGTACCCCCACCGCAACCTGTTCTTTGGTTTGCTTTTTACAAGTTTCGGGAGAATACTTGTTCCAAAGTTCGTTAATGATTTCATCAGGTTTTCTAAATGGATGATGACCTGTTGCCCCTGCGACATCACTTACTTTTATTATAACCTTATTTATACCGATAGATTTAAGTTCCTTCGTATGATTTTTCAAAAAGGGATAACATTCACCACACGCTCTCGCATCCGCTAAAGAGTTGTGCGCATCCGTAAATTCCTTATTGAAAATTTCCATGTACAAATTGATGAGTTTGATGGGCTTCAAAAACCTGTCTTTGTACATTTTGAGGGTACATTGGAAATCTAACCGTGCGAAACGAGACACATCCAGGTCATGGCGATACATTTCCGATAACACAACATTTTCATCGAATTTGGTGTTATGGGCAACCATTGTATTTGTCTGATCACCTATGAAATCAAAGAAATCATCCAACACTTCCGGGAGAGGCCGACCATGTTCGAGGGCATGTTCTTGTGTGATTCCATGTACCCTAAAAGCTCCTCCATCTTCGCCACCAACCAGGTACCCGTTTGGTTTCACCACGGCATAAAACGAACCAAGTTCCCGTCCCTTCGAACTGAACTTTACCGCGGCGATGGAAGCCATTCTACACGTGTCAAATTTATGAAGATTTTCGCGCGTAACGCTGCCGTTTCTAATTTTGGGTAATCCGGAGGTTTCCGTATCCCAAGCGACATATTGCATTGATTGCATCTTTAATAGTCAGTGATCACTGTCTTTATTATCTATTATGGTGATCGTGAAGGATTCTATCGTGTATTCCACCGACGACAGTTTCCGGTAACAAGAAATGTAATATGTTTTGAACTGTTTCTAATAAAGAATTCATGTTTAGTTTTCCGAGGACTTGTGGTCACTTAGGGGATTATTTACTGGTAGCATTGTTATTGTTATTACCCCTGTAGTTCATAGAGTTCGACGAGTTCGTTGATTTTCTAGACCTAATATTTTGAATTTTCGTCGATTCATTTTTATTATATTTAACGTTTAACTTATCTCTTAAATTCATAAATGCTAATTTAATGGCCGAATCGGTACCTTTCCCCTTGATATAAATCATTTTCGGTGTTTGACGAAATACGTTATGAGATAAGTATGCATAAATGACACAAAACATACCATCTCCACTTAGAGGTAGATAAATAGGATCTCCTTTCATCGTCTGCATTCTTATCGCCGTTAAAATCTGATAAAAATCGCCCATAAACTTAGATATTTTCATTCGATCATCTCCACTCACAGCTTGTTTCGTACTTATGTTACCCAGATAAGGGTTTCCATTTATCATATAATGATATAAATATCTACCTTTCGATTTGTTCGTGTCTAGCGTCTTCATTAATTTAGCTTTAACGTTCATAGTTCCTACAGAAACTTCATATGGAATTACATTCCACACTGATGTAACTTTAATATCATTGACGTTTTCGCGGTTAAGTGATATTTTATTTTTGGATAGAGTTTGGATCGGCATATCACTCCCCGGATCCATTATATTTGAAATGGATAAGACCGGTTGTAAGCTTTGGAATCCACCCTCCATCTTTGATTTTAATATACCTATACTTCCCCCTTTGAGATCGTCTTCTTGATCTATAGATACATACATAGGTTTCTTAAATAATTTGTCGTTTATTTGACTGGGTACAATATCTTGCGTATTTCTATCCATTTCCAAAGCTTTTTTAGTGTTTGTATCATATACCGTGATAATACTTAGTATATGTTTTTTCATTACTGATTCGTAACCCTTCGACAAACCCTTTCCGCCTTTTATTATATCAATCACCTCATTTTTGTTATTACCTTTTTTATTAAATCCTGCCGCCCCCGTACCAATGGTGTCCACTACCTTTTTGATGAAAGCCGTATATCTAAATGTTCGGTTTTCCTTTCCGAATAGTAAGTTTATAATATTAGAATTATTAAATTTGGACAGTGATTTATTTTCTTCATTTACGGCGAGTAAACCATCGTGCATCATATCACACCATATTAAAAATATTATATCCATTTTATGATTCTCACTTAGAGATTTTTTGTTTAAGGTACTACTTTTTGGGCTCATTTGGATACCCCTTCCTCCATTGCCTCTCCCGGTTTTAAGTGCCGCTAATTGTTTCTTTATTCGTATTTTAAATTTACTCTCCGGAATTTTAGCCAATTGTAAGACTCGTTCTTTACTCAATACACTTTGATATATATAAGTAAGCATATTTCGATCATCTTCTGGTTCATTTTTATTTTCATCGATTAATGACTTGATGTCATCCATTATGTGTTCTCGTTTCGACGCCGCCCGTTTCGCGTTTTTAATGCGATCGAACAGAGACCTAGTATTTGTATTTTTGTTGGTATTAGTGACACGGACAGTCTGAGGTTGTTGTCTTTTAGGCTTCTTTGCTGGTATGGGTGTCGGTTCGTATCTATTGGGTTTTCTTCGTTTTCGTGGAGTTAGCACTCTATTATTCGTCGCTACCGGTGTGGGTTTTTTTATTGTTTTTAGGGTATTTTGAGCCTTTTGGATCGTTTTTCGAATATTAAGTAACGACTTCTTGTTATTTTCAATTTGCTTTTTGCTGTTTTTAATTATACGAGTGGCATTGTTTTTGTTGTTCGCTGTCGCCGGACGGCCATTCCTATTGGGAATTATTTTTCTCTTCTTTGTCGCCGGACGGACATTTGGACTGGGTCGGGGTCCAGCGGTGTTTGGTGCGCGTTTAGTCGCCGGCCGGACATTCCTGACAGAGGGTAATTGTTGCTTTATGCGTTTTACCCGGTTCTTCAAATTTTCCACGCGTGGTGTGTATGGTCCCAGGTTGCGTTTAGTCGCTGTTAATGGGCGCAGCTTTGAAGTTATGTTTTGATTATTGTTACTATTTGCCGCTGATGATGCGTTTGAATTATTTTGGAAATTTAAGGTGGTTACAGAATCAACGGGGAGGTTTTTTGGTCTAAGATTTTTATTTCTTACGGCACTCATGACCTTCTTATATTTCCCTGATATTTTATATTGTACCTGAAAAATACCATTTTCAATCCTTTAAATCGAGAAGTGCCTTCGATCGCCACGCGATCACTGTATTCACACTCACACCCAAATCCTTAGAAATATCCTTCAGTGTGAGATGCTTACCGTAATAGTTTTCGAGAATGTATCGACTGACATCATCTAGATCGTCCAAAAGAATGTCGGGCTCTTTGTCGTAATATTCGGGAACATTGTAATAATTAAGTTCCTCGTACACCGGCGTTCGTTCTAGAGAATTGCGACATTTCCAGTAAATCCACGGATATGCGTATGTAGTGAATTTGAAACCCCTTTCCGGTTCAAACTTTTGAGCCGCCCGGACGAGCGCATGTAATCCTACGCTATTTAAATCCTTCTTCGTACGGATACCGCGTTTTCGTGGGTGAGCTTTATAATATACGTCATTTGAAACTTTATAAGCAAGTCTGATATGATTGGCTATCAATTCCTTCTTATAAAGGTTCATCTCCTTATTTTTACATTCTATACTTTATATTTCGTTATGCGAGATCTATGCTCTTATTGGGTTGCATTTCTACATTCATGAGGTCATACACCCATTCACCTTCAACGATTTCGTCTTCCATTAATTTATCCTTAAGTCTTTCCAATTTGAGTCTATTATCTCTCAAACTGGATAACACGGATTCATAACAGTCCTTGACGATCCCTTCTATTTCCAAGTCAATTTGTCTGGCCGCACTCGGGGACATGTTATTGTAGTCGTAACGATGGGTACCGAGACCGTACGTCGTGACCATTTCACGGACTATACGATATACCTGTGAGAAGTCACTGGATGCTCCGGTTGTTACGTTATCTTGTCCGTAAATAACCTCTTCGGCACCTCTTCCTCCCAACAAGACCTTAATTTGAGAAATGAGATATTTCCTCGAATAGAGTGCGACGTCCGCGTTTTCTTCGAGAGGTTGGAAAAATGTAATTCCACCGGCATCTCCTCTCGGGATGATGCTGACCTTTCTCACTTGGTCGTATTCAGGAACCAATACACCGATTATGGCGTGACCGGCTTCGTGATAGGCAACGAGTTCCTTTTTAGCGACAGAAAACTTAGAATCACCCTTGGATCCCACGATGATTCTTTGATAAACATCTTCGATTACTTCATTCGTGATGATACCTTCACTCTCTTCGACGGCTTTGATGGCACATTCATTCATTAGATTTGCCAAATCCGCACCACTGAATCCCGTTGTTTGTTTAGCGACTTCATGTAATTCAACGGTTTCATTGAGAGTTTTATCTCTGGTATGCACACCAAGAATCTTTTCCCGACCTTTCAAGCTCGGGAGACTCACTTGTATTTTCCGATCGAAACGTCCCGGACGCAAGAGGGCTTCATCTAGAACGTCAATTCTATTGGTTGCGCCGATAACAACAATTTGAGAGTCGTTAGAGAAACCGTCCATTTCCGTGAGTAATTGATTGATGGTTTGTTCTCGTTCATCGTTTGATGCGAAACCTCCGCTACTTCTGGATTTACCGATAGCGTCGATTTCGTCGATGAAAACGATACACGGTTGTAATTTTCGTGCGGTGGCGAATAATTCACGCACCCTCTTTGCGCCGACACCGACAAACATTTCCACAAAACTGGACGCCGAACACTGAATAAACGGAACACTGGATTCGCCGGCGATTGCTCTCGCCAATAAGGTTTTACCAGTACCCGGTTTTCCGGTTAAAAGGGCGCCCCGGGGAATACGGGCTCCGGATCCGATATACTTTTCGGGTTCCCGGAGAAACGATACGAGTTCCTCTAATTCGCGTTTAGCGTTATCGATACCTTCGACGTCATCGAAACGGGTTTCGACTTGGGAATCGGTGTCAAATTTCATTGTATTTTCAAACGGATTTGGCATACCTCCCGCTCCACCACCCCCGGATAATAAACCTCTTATGACGGCAAATATCAAGAGTAGGATAAAAAACATAGTGAGCGAATCTGACGCAGTCGCTTCCGTTTTTGTATCGACGGCGATGTTTGATTCGCTATTCATCAATATTTTCCACAATTCTTGATTCGGGGCTATTCGCGTATCCCCATAATTTCCTTCACTATCGAAGAACTTTGCCGTGCCTGCGTTCGGATTTATAACAACTTCGGGTATTTCTCCATTTTTAACACCACTGATGAATTCACTGTAGGTTCGCGGAGAATACTGCTTTTTGGTATCCTGCTGTTTTCCAATTTTTACATCCGGGGCACTGACTGGTAATCCCGCTATCGTTATCGGTGCGTACATAGTATATTATATTACACATAGATCTTTTAAACTACTTTATATCGTGCGAACGGCATTTTTTCTATTTTGTAATATTCCCTATATGCCTCTACTACTGATACATTATGGTAACATTCGGGCATACACTCCGGTATTCCCTCTTTTGAATAAAACGCCTTTTCACTTTTTCTTGGTTTAAAATACGAGGGATGGTGTTCGTATAACCACATTAGATGTTTTGCGCACGTATGAACTTTATTGTATCGTCTCGTGTATTCAAGAGACAAAGCGATACCAATTTTACACGCATACATGTAATTATCGATCGATGATGTGATCCACATCGTCATTGGGTGATTTACATGACACATTTTGTATCCTCGTCTCGTTCCGTTTTTGGTATATGGTGCGTGTTCTTCAACGTATTTTGAATCATTTGACAAATGCCACGCGGTGTATAGCATTTGACAAATTTCTAGTTGGATTTTTACGACATGTTGGTCACAGGAGAGACGGGCAATTTCCGATGGATCGAGCGACAGGAAAAAGATATTCATGACTGAATTTACACAGGATTGCGGGAGACTTAGGAAATAAAAAGAACGTCTTATTATATATGCTTCTTGCTATAACAGTTTGCTTGTTAGGTGTCATGATAGGCTCCGTTGTGTATATAATGTGTAACGGGGTAGGAGGGAAGAATTAGTTATCACAGATCCCGTGTTCTTTTACATATTTCATACATTTCCATTTTAAATCGTACTCGGGATCATTTACCGGTAACAGAGCTTGGAATCCCAAGTCTATCACCATAACTAGGAAATACATGGAGACATACAGACCCAAATACTCACAAAACGTTTTCATCATGTTTTTGTATGATGAAATCGATGATTTCGTAACACTTAGGCGCGCATTTTATAAAATGTAATACTTTTTAGACACCGACGGCGTGTGACCTATGGTATTCGCAGTAGCATCTACGGCCATTTTCTCATCGCCGTTATATTTCTTCAAATGCTTATCGAAGAGTTGCATACTCCCGGCAGTTCGTATATCTTTGATTTGTAGCGTATCATTCTTCATGATCTTTCGTAGTAAATCCCTGACTTTCGTGTGTGATGAATTCCCTGATAATAGGGGTTTGTTTTGTTTGGATATGGCCGAGTGTAATATCTTATCTTTCACTTCATACACGCGCCGTTGTCCGCTTTTAGCTGGGAAATCAAAGGTCATCGTTTCACCGTCGCGACTCAGTTTAACGTGCTTACGTTGAAGAGACATCGCCCCTAACGCGTCTTCGTTATTTCTCGAACCGGAACGAAGATATGCCGTCACTATCATTCTGAGTGTGAGTGCGTCGTCCCACGTCGGAAGACGTCTATCGGCTAATATCCTCGACGTGACACTCTTTATCTTTGCGAAATCTACGGTCGATGCCCTCGCCTTTCGTATTTTTCTTTGTTGATCTAAAAACTTGTCGTGGTAATAATAATGCTTTTTCCCCGTAGCGTCTATGGCGGTAGCTTGGAGTTTTGCGTTTGCTGGATACACCATGACATTTGTATAGACTGGTGGTATGGCTAATTTCCGACACCTTTCCTGTTCTGGTTGAGATACAGGTTTAGTACCTTTATAAAATACACCACGCCTTCGTGTAATCATATAAATTTAGCTAGTATTAAAATTTTTACATGTGGGATACACATCTAAAAATCCAATGCTCCTAATGGGTTTCGAACCCATGACCTCGGCGTGCCTTTATTATTTTTACACCATTCTTGTATATCTAAGATATAAGCACCGCGCTCTAACCAACTGAGCTATAGGAGCCTGGTATCTGATACGGGGCTCGAACCCGTGGCCACACGCTTAAAAGGCGTGCGCTCTACCAACTGAGCTAACCAGACGTTATAGCTTTGATTGTATTTTTGTCGCAATGATAGACCATGTGTCTTCACCTACATCGACGTATGCGACTATACTTTTTGGTTGTATTTCTGGGTCTATGTATATTTCTATATCCTCTCCTTTATGTTTCTTTTCGTGTGTATCATCCTTACACACATGAAACACAGAAACCTTATTTCCCGTTTTCCGTGTTCGGTGCATGATATATTATATGGTTTTGTTTTTAATATAATCGGGGTAATATGCCATCGGTGAATACGCACCTTGCGCAAATACGAGCGCGGTTGTGCCGCCGACGACCACGAGTGTCATGATCCATCCCGCCACAGTTTTAGCGAGAATTTTCTTATTTACCCCACCCGTTCCTTCCAATAGTGCCACGCCCGTGGTGGCACCAACCTGACAATGCGTAGTCGATAGAGGCCACCCGAGGCGACTACCCAAAATAACGATACACGCACTTCCCAATTCAATACACACACCTCTACTCGGAGTAATTTTACTTAATTTCGTACCGAGTGCGTGGAGGATTTTATAACCATACGTGGCGAGACCGAGCACAATTCCGAATGCTCCCATGGATAAGATCCAATAGGCGTCATTTCCGAGATCATTCTTTTTAGACGAGACTTCACCCGACTTATAGATTGCCCATATTGTACCGAATGGTGCGATTGAATTTGCTACGTCATTGGCCCCGTGGGCAAATGCGTCACAACACGCCGTTAATACTTGCATATATCTCATAGATATTTCCGTTTTTTCGTCGAATACTTCTGCGTTATTATGAATATGTTGAACATCTTCGTCTTGATTTACAATATCCGCACTTTGAACGTTTAATGAATATCTGAGATAATGTATGATTCGTTTGTACCATCTCATTTTTGAGTATTCAATGATAGGTTCGATTTCTGTAATTTCACTGGTGTTTCCGAGATCATGAATTTTTAGACTGTCGTTATATATTTGTTCCGATTTACGCATTATATAAGGTGTGGCAGAGTAGGATAATATTCCAACTCCACCACCAGAACCAAATGCGATAACGAGCGCTTTCCATAAAACTATATCATCAAGTTTTAAGAATTTTGCGCCCTTGTAAATGATAAAAAATATATTAATACACACCGCCATTCCGAATATAATGGGGAATGCCCATTTGACTCGTTTGAACGAATCGTCACGACGGAGGACTGTCGCACGCATTATATAGAACATAAGCGAGGCAAATACAGCGGAGAATACGGGTGATAATACCCATGAGATGACAATAGCAGAAACGCCACCGACGAATGGAAAGTCATCCGAGGGCGCACTCCATTTCACACAACTGGAACCTCGTGCGGCCATTGTCATGCCTATCATTCCCCCGACACAGCTGTGAGTCGTACTCACGGGCATTTCGAGACTGGATGCCAGCACTAACCAGACAGATACGGCAAAGAGAACGCACTGACAACCATACATGAGTATGGCCGGGTCATGTTGGAAACATGCGTAATCGGCAATTCCCTTTCTCACGGTATCGGTGACATGACTTCCCATCAAAAGGGCACCCGAAAATTCAAAAATCGCGGCGAGCCCGACGGCTTGTTTAATGCTCAGTGACTTCGACCCAACCGAAGTTGCGAAAGCATTGGCGACATCATTCGCACCAATACCATACGAGGCAGTTAAAGCCAAAACAGCACCGAACCCAACTATCCATTCATAGTAACTTAGATCCATTACAGATATTATATATATTGAAATTCTATTCCATAAGTTTATTCACCATCGGAGTAGTATTCTTCCTCCTGGTTTTCAGTGTCATCGATATCATCTTCATCGACTTCCATGTCCATTCCTTCGTCCTCATTTACGTCATCATCCTTTGGTAAATTTTCTTCCAAATTATCTGTTTCTTCCATAAGGATGTCGTCTTCATTTTTGGTTTCTTTTTCTTTTTCCTTTTTCTCTTTTTTCTTTTTTGTTTTTGCGGCACCCAATCCCTCAAATATCGCTTCCATTTTGCTGGCAACTTTCTTACCGTGCTCAATTCTTTTTTCGTGCTTGGTGACCATGTTGCTAATGAATTTTTCCGACATACCTATATTTTTACACACTTGTACCCAAGTTTTAATGGGTTGTGGTTTTTGAGTTGAGTTGAGCTTTTGGACAGTTTCCATGAGGGATGTATCTAATTTTATACGTACTATACCACTTTTCAAATATTTTGGGACAACCCGTATGATGTTGGGATCACCCTGGATAATTTCCGGTGTCTCAAATTTTTTTATCGTAACGGTACTGTCCGGGATGTTCGGATATACCGGATCCAAACCAGCTGCCACGTGTGACTTGTTAAGTAAATTCAAATATACATCCTTCATGTAAATTGGTTGCGACCAAGGCTTGGTCGTGACGTGTGGTACTTTTGATGCATTTATGATATCATATAGCAAAGTCCCGGGCTTTATATCTCGCTTCCCCGTGTGAGGAAGGGGGTCTTGGCGAGCTCGGATAATGGGACGTTTATACATTATTTCCGACATTCGATCTGAGATTTTTGTCGTCTACACCTGACTTAGGAATAAAATTATCGAGTTCGCACGTGATGATATGTTGAGCCTGTTTCGTCACTAAACTTTCATACGGACCCCACAATTCGATAATTTTTCTAGATTTATCGTACCACATATAATTCATATTAGTAAGACGCGTTAGCCAATAGAATCTTTTTCCGGATTTTCCAATGAAACTGAACAGCGTATCTTCGTCGTAATTGGATACATCCATTTCTGTGTAATGAGACACGGGAGGTTTATACGGAGCCATTTTTCTTATTAATAACGTCTAGTTTTATTCTTTTATCTAACATGACTTCTTTCAATCTAACATGCTTTTGATTATAAAGTCTCTTTTTGTTCTTTTTGTCGTTCTTGGTCACGCGTTTTTTGGGTTCTTGACGATCCATCTTGAATATTCGATGGATTTATCCTTCTTAGGTGATTAATATTCACCTTTAAATTTTTCTTAAGAGCCATGAGAGCCGATTTTTTCATCATATTATAAAGGTCTTTGTCGGTTTTAGGTGCCATTACGGCACATTTTCCCATTTGACGTTTATAGTATGGTTTCAAATTTACCAATTTTCTTGTGGCAAACATTATTAATTTTATAATTCTAATTTTTAAGTTATATGGCTACAATCCCGACTCAGAATAGGGGAACATGGGGATGGAGCGACTCTGTTAGGAGAAGCGATATGACACCAACCATCGCAAGTCGGCCATTTAGCAACTCTGTGTCAGGCTTCCAAAAGCCCTGGACATATCCTTCATCTTTAGGATTCGCCGCTGTTCCGAGGAACGCCAAACTGGCAACAGCGACAGAAAGACCAACATTGTCATGGAACTGGGTACTGATGGAGTTTCCAGTCATAACCTCATCAATCACAGCGGAGGTGAAACCAATCATAGCAGCACGACCATTTATGCGCTCGGCCATAGAAAGAAAGTCATTGGGGCGCTCAACAGGTTTAAGTGGGGGAGCCCTAACAGAAGAAGTGGTTTTCTTCACAGTCTTGGTGTTCTTCGCAGACCTATTGGGTGCGAGGGCGGGCTTTGTGGATGCGTGGATAAGAAGGCTCATTTATGCATAAGATATGATTCGAATCTTTAATATTCTTTAATTTAATGTGTCTTCGTGTATAATGAAATAGACACGAATGATACTATAAGGACAGCTGCGACGAATCCAAGCCAAAATGTCCCGCTGGTAAATATACATTTTTCTTCATGAACCGTACTCTCATTCCAATCGACGGCCATTCATACAATAATGTTATGTTTTTATCGTACAGCTCCTGTCTGCGAAAATAATATAATACACCGTGATCAATGCGAGCGACAATAATAAGGGCTTCGTTCTTTTTGGTAACGCCGCCAATAATAAAACATTAACGAACAAAATATGTAAATAAAAGAATTGCGCATACTCTGGTACGGCTCTCGACCATCGTTTTATGTTCATGTTACCCGGAAAAGACACAAAGACCGCATTTGTTGATGTTTCTCTTTCGCGTGGGCCAAAGTTTTTGAATATTAAATCATTTTCATCCACTTTAATAAAATCATATTTACCGCACAATCTGTTCAGGTTTATCTGGTCGTCCTTACATCCCATGCTAATCGCATCTTTCATCATGAGTTTTAATTCCTTTGCGTAACCCATAAACATACCGGCATTTCCTACATGGGTGGATGTACAGGTACCAAATATATGATTCGTGATATGTTTTCCTAGTACCTGGGGATCTCTAGAAAGTAATACTTTACATTCGCACTGTTTAAACATCTTCGCGACATTTTCTATGCTTTTATTTATCTTTGTATCGAAACCATCGACAAATACGATTATATCCTTGTCGCGTTTGTTTTGTAAGTACTTCAATAATCCCTTCGATTTATCCGTATAACCATGCCATTTTGTACCCCATCCCAATACCTTCACCTTGACACCAAAGTCATTGTTTATAAGGTCTTCAAACATGCCAAATGATTTATTGGCATACGTAACAACTTCAACCATTGTTCTATATTTATACATTACATTTTAATGCGGCAAAGATTAACCACGCAATCACAACGTCTGCGGTGTAATGATCTCTCGTCGCCACAGACATGACCGACGTTATCATGGGCCATATGGGCCACAGTGGTTTTCCCACGAAATATGACGTCACTATATTGAATGCGGTATGTCCTGAAAACATGTGGTCATTACAAAACCCAAATGGAGGTCGAATTTTACACTCCTTTGGACTGGGATATGTAGTTACATATAGTGCCACACACCTAAATAAATACATCATTCCCAACATGAGGACCATTGTTGTTCGCTTATCTAAACTCCACTTACTCCACGACATAACAACAAAAAGGAGCGGAACCGTGAGCATTATGTCATTTATGTATTCGTATTTTGAGAGATCTGGTAATACATTGAAACCAACATCATATATTTTGTCACCCCTCGGTCCTTCGGCTCTCTTGGCTGATACGAAATATCCCATGGCCAAATTAAATATTAATGATAACAACGCAAAAACATATACGAACATTCTTATCATAACGTGACAATTTTTTTGGGGATGGATCTATCTCGGTACCTCGCGCATGCAAAGCGCGCACTCTACCAATTGAGGTATAGACCCTCTTTTGTGATAATCATTCACTGTCTAATGAGGTAATACTTTCACTTTCGCTAATTAGATCTTCATCGTCTAATTCATAGTCGGAATCATCAGCCGACTCATATCTACCGTCTAATGTTTTTTTATACAATCCGGTAGTCTCTAAATCATCTGTATCATAGAAGCCACATATCGTATCCTTTGGGATATGTTCTACGTTTATATTGAAATCATACGTATCGACATTTATTTTTCTCAGGAATTGTACTCCCAGGGTATCATTCTGCTCATATAAAACGCGAGCTATGGACACCATACCATCTTCGTGTTGGACATCGACGAGCATATTAATTATTTAATTATTTAAATCTTTAATAATATTAATGGATCATCTTAAAGAAGTAGGTATCAGCTTACTTCGGAATCGTCCTGTTAATGTCGGGAAAGACGCAGTTATGTTTGATATAGACAGTACATTAATTTTTACGAACGGTAACCCAAATAAACCTATAATCGAATTATTAAAGGAGGCTCTCGCGATGAATTATGTCGTAGTTATTATTACTGCCCGACCCAGATGGATGGAGTCGGTGACGAGGTATGAATTAATGAAATATGGGATTCCGTACGATATTTTGAAACTATGCGAATATAACATGAAGGGTGATATGAAAGAATTATTAGGTTACAATTTCGTTTTATCGGTTGGTGATATATGGGAGGATCTTACTAAAACCAAACATTGGATAAATGTTAGTACGTACCAATATTTATAATTATCAACACTTCCACCTCTTTCCGCAATTGAGACATGAAACAAATGTCGTCATGGGTTCATCCGCAGATCTTGTCTGTAATTGATAATACGAGGTCTTTTTTGACTTGCACTTACCACAAGTGAAAAATCCCTCAACGCCTCGTAACGCCTCGTTTTCTAGTCTTTGTTTTTGTAGGTCTTTGTAGATCTTATTCTCTACCGTTTTGGCATATGGTCCCTGTGCCCATAATTCATTTGGTTCAAAATTCATCAACTCTGTCGATTTAATTTTACCGTTTTTTACACTTTCTCTCAGACTTTCGGACTTTTTAAAGTTAAAACATAACGTTAGAAACTTTTGTCTGTATCTACCAATGAAATTTTCGTTATCCCACGCGGGAACATCCATGAGTGCCCTTGTACGTCGGGTCGTCCAATTGAGTATTGATTTCTCGAGATTGATACATGTAGTATTAGTCTCGGGAATATCAAGTATTTCTGATAACCTTCTGACCACAAAGGCCCTGGTTTCCTCCCCCATTTTTCTTATTTATATAAAAAACTACAACTTTAATTGACTTAGGCGAGCGGGCGACCTTCGAATTGTTTAGTGCTCGTTTTACACGCACTGAAATCCTCCGGGGAACATCCATCGAACGGACCGGATTGACGCTTTGCTGGGTTCGTGTTGATCGTGTCTCTCACATACTCACGTCTATACGGTTTGAATTTGGATTTTTGTTTTTGTATGAGGATCACAGCCAAGAATATAGCGGCACCCACGGACAATATGGTCCAGAAATCTTTGGGTCCTAATTTCGCAATCATATAATTTTTACTAATATTTTTTTATTGAATGAAACTAAGGCAAAGATGGTTTCAGCCGTCCTGATAAACGAAGGATTAAATGATATTCAAGAGATAGATCTTGACATTTCTCCAGAACGGAATGAAATTTACAATATTCTGGGCGGAAGGGCGACTTTCGTGGGTCAATGGGAACAATTAGACGTTGTTATAATTAAGAGAGCGAGTGATGATGGGAGTTTAAATTTAAATAAACTTCCGTCACCATTTTATGACGAGACTATATTCGGTCCTATACTATTAGTTCGTATGGACGAAGAAAGTGAGAACCAGGATTTTACATTACCCGAATATACAGATTTTAGTTTATTCCGACGGGATGTCTGATGAGGGAGCGGGCGGAATCCATGCCTTATGATTAAGGACGGCCTCTGCGTATCGCATTCCTAACGTGAAATGGACAAATGCCCATTCATAGAAATTCTCTAACTTGACGGGTTTGCCGTCAATACGAAGAGGATTCTCGTTTATTATTTTTTTAAAGTCTATTCGTTGATCAATATCTTTGAGCTTCATAGCATTTCCGGCATTCTTGAGCCACATAACATGTTGTTCGTTATTTGGTTCAAACGCATATAGGAATCTTTTTGAGCATTCTCCCTCGTCTGGTTTCTGGACTCGATTCCGGTGTGACATTTATATTACTTGGTATCTTTTTCTATAAGTTGATTCTTATCATCACCATTCATTCGAGTGAGTATTTTGTGTCTGAGACTCCTGATTTCATGTTTAAGAACTTTCATCGTCGAGTGCATTCTACATTTATCATCGAGGTACTGTTGTATCCACTGCCTTTTTTCCATTAGAACTGGTCTGGTTTTGATGTGCCATGTAGATAATTCAAATGTCATGTTTTCACATGAATTGAATGCCTCTATCAATGCGTCATAATCCTCAAACTTACCCTTCTCGATTACGGGCCGGATCTCATATAGATCTGAAATAAGCTCATCTTTCTCGTCACGAAATTCTTTGAGGAGTCTCAATTCCTCTTCGAGCATTCTTATGATTATATAAGATTAATAATATTACACCCATTTCACCTTCATGTTATACTCAAGTGTGTCGCAATACGCTGAAATGTCACCTTCACCATCCACCTCCTGACCACTAAATGTAAGGTTTTCCTTCCCCTGATCTGGAATGTATCCAAAATTATGAACATACAAAAATGATGCTCCTGTGTTTCTTGCCATTATATCTAGAGCATCTCTATTGTATGTCACAATGTCCAGGTATTTCTTTACATCCTCCGTGGTTCTTTTTATGTGTGGCTGAGGAGAAACAAATTTCACTAACCCCCGTGACATATCCATGTTTGGCCATTCTCCGTATTTAGATCTATATGACGATATATAGTCTATGAATAGTTCTGAAGTTTGGCGTTCTTTAAATGATAAAAACCTACTCTTGCCCTTTGGATCGACAATACACAGATGTCCTCCTGTTATGTTTAATGTTACGCAGTTAAATTCCATGTTAATATATGCTGAGACTTCTTTTTTAACTATATTTATTCTTGGTTCCCCCCGAAACTAAAATGTACACTCCTTGTTGGTACGTCCTGACGCATTGGAATTGGTCTTGTGTGGGGATTTTGGTCCCTTCTAATCGTATTATCGGCTACATTGGCGATTGGATTCACTTCTGGGTCATCTAGTAACGATTCTAATACACTTCGGGGCCGAAATGGACTTCTTGTAGGTTCCGCGAGGGGTCGATAAACGTGTTCGAATCTGGATACCCTCGCTCGTAATAACTCACGTTTCAATGTAACCAATTCGTGACGCAATACTTCTATAACTTCCAGTGATTCTAGGTAATCATTCGTCAAGTTTAATAAATAAGTATCTTTACTCGTGTCTCCCGAGGCGTATATCTTTTTCAAATTGTTACATACATCAAGATACACCCCCTCTGGTAAGGCATCTCTGTGTTCATCTAGAGTTGACATCACATGCCGGATTGGATCTGTCATCGTATATATTAACTATATATTAATTTATTACTTTAATATAATACATATGAACACCCCATTAACCTCCGGTCAATTTAGATATTCTCTCTCATTACAGTCCCCAAAACCAATCGTAGTTGTTACGGGTCCGGCGGGCACGGGTAAAACTCTATTGGCATGTGATTTTGCCATGAATGAGATATATAAATATAATCAAGCTCGGAGAGTTTTATTAACTAGACCGATTGTGGCAGCGGACGAATCAATTGGATATCTACCAGGGGATGTTGATAATAAGATGGAGCCATGGACCAAGCCCATGTACGATATTTTTGGCAAATATTTAACAAAAAATCAGATGGACAGGCACATCACCATAGAACCACTTGGTTATATGCGGGGTCGAACCTTTAGTAATAGCATAATTATTGCCGATGAAATGCAAAATAGTACATTCACACAGATGAGACTGTTACTAACGAGAATAGGAGAGGATTCCAAATTAATAATTACGGGGGATTTGAATCAATCGGACTTGGGTTCAGATAATGGACTAGAGCAGTTGTTATATAAAGTGGATGGATTGGATCTCGATTACATTACACACGTTAATATGGATACGAGTGATGTCAAGAGACACCCAGCAGTAGAAGAAATTCTTAAGGTTGTGAATATGTGATATATTTTTTTTGATGGCTGATTATATATGTTTGTCGTGTATTTATTAATAATAGCGGCGATATTGATTTTTATAAATCGTAGAACGACCAGACATAAATTTTGGGATAAACAACCGGTATCTAGAACGGGCGTCGGGGAAGGTATAATATCCGACATACCCGATCCTCTTCCGGTGGATGATTCTTTGTCTATAGTAAAATTAAATCCCAAAGATAAATTTGTTCATAGATTTTTGGTTGGATTTCTTACGAAACACTATGTTAAGAATTGTATTTATAATACAAATTATGTATCATGGTATTTGTCAAATTTAAAACCAAATAATATATTGGCTTTAACACGCGATAATCATAGAATAGGTACAATATTTGCTAAACCATATACAATAAATATCAAAGGAGATATATTACCCAGTCATTATGTTGATTTTCTATCCGTACATAAAGATTTTAGGAATAAAAGCTATGCCCCGTTGTTAATTTCGCACACCGCCAAGGAATCGAGTGATGAGAAGTACAAAACTTTTATATTTAAGAAGGAGGACAAACCGTTACCATTTAACTATATAGCTAAGTGTCGTTATTATGTATATGAAATTCCACGTAAGGTGAATAATATGACCAGTAAATATTCACTCACTAGATCTACCTCGGATGATATGGAGTATTTAATAGACTTATATAACCGCGAATCTCCGAAATATAAGTGTCATCCCATATTTGACAGTAATGAATTGCGATATATTTTTACATCTAAAAACGAAGCATACGAATCTTTAATAATTAAGAAGGATGGTGTTCGGAAGGGTGTTATAACTTACGTGATAAATACGGGATCATCCAGTTCTTCGCAGGTAGCAGAAATTGCTTTATTTTTATACGATGGTGTGGATTATACGGGAGTCATGAAGTCCTTGATTAAATATTGTCATAAGAATTCATTTGATTTATTAATGTGTGTTAATAACGCGAAGAATTATAACTTCATTGACATGATGGATTTTGATCGGGGTATGGATGTCTATTTTCATATGTACAATTACCACATGAACGAAACCTTGGTTCCAGAAGATATTTTATTTAATTATATATAATCATACACTTAAAGTGATAGCTATATCATTGTATATATGACGAAGAAAAAGAATTTAATTTTGGCTCTTCCGGGCAGATCGTATTCCGGTACGTTTATGACGAGTATGATAGAAACGGTTGTCAATTTAATGCAACAGGGTTATGGTGTTAAGTTGGTAAATGATTACAGTAGTTTTGTAACTTTTAGTAGAATGAAGACCTTGGGTCTCTCCGTTCTTCGCGGGGCGGATCAAAAACCATTCGACGCAAAGGAAGACTACGATGTATGGGTCACTATAGATAGTGATATCGCATTTAACGCACAACAGGTAATTAAACTTATTGAAGATACGGATAAATACCCCGTAATTTCTGGTTTATACCGTATGATCGATATGGAACACGTAGCCGCTATTAAAAACTGGGATGAGGCGTATTTCAAGAAACACGGAACATTTGAATTTATCAAGGCTAAGGACGTTGCGGGTATGGATGAATACACAGAAGTCGCGTACAATGGAATGGGCTTTTTTGCTTGTACCCGAAAGGTGCTCGAAGACGACAAATTGAAGTATCCGTATTTTACTCGTCCGCTCGTTGAAATGAAGGGCGACAATGGGAAACTCTTAAGAGATTCGTGTAGTGAAGACGTGGCTTTTTGTAGGAATTTACAAGACGCGGGTTATAAGATCATGGTTAATACCAAGCTCGTGGTTGGTCACGAGAAAACTATCACGATTTGATACCTAAGTTGTCACGAATCGATAAAAAAAATACCCAAATGAGCGAAGATAGATATAACGTTATTCATGGTCCGGGTGGATCGGTTCACATCGGCGTGAATGAGGAAATTCCTCCACCCGAAGACCCCGAAGACCCCGTAATTACGAGCGATGAAACCGATGTAGTTAAAATTTCATATCCTACGTGGTTTCGTTGGTGTTTGATCGCGGTGTTGATAGTAAATACTGCTAACGCAGTGATGTTCTATAGATTTATGGATATCATTCACTGGGTTATAAGTATCATAAGTGCTATGGCTGTTCATTACGACAGACCGGTTTCTGTTGTTCCTATTTGTATGCACATGATGTACATGATAATGTTTGTACCAATATTATTTATGGTTGGTATATGGGAGGACGCGGCTTATTATAGCATTGTGTTCAACATTTTAGTTTTAGGTACTCTTTCTGCGAAAAAGGCGAGAGAACCTGTCATGCCTCTCGTGTAGATAACTCCCTTTCGGCCAAATCTAGATCAGTAACCAAACTACTGATGTAGGTCATTGATATATCTATAAGATTCGCATCGTTATGATATTTTTGTAATAATTTTAGATTACTGTCGTACCAGTCCATCACATCTGTCATTTCCCGATCAATGACGGACAATTTATCGAGAATATTCCCGGGTATTCCAGCTTTTCCGGTTAATTTACATACCGGTAACTCTTTAATACGCTCTGTAATTTTTTCTATATTTGACTCAAGTATATCGTACTTTTGTTTTATTTTATCTAATTCGTCCATTACATTAAGACATCATATAAATTTCCGGACGTAGGCGAAGCTATGTCGTATGTTCCATCTTCACCTTTCTTCCATCGGCTACCCTGTTTTTCCATCGATTTAATGTGCCAAAGGGCAAACGACGCGTTTGGTTGTAGTGCGACAGTTCTAAGTGTATCGGGACCCGTTAATTTTGTGTGGAGTTCATCGGACCATGTGATTTCGTCACATTTTCGATAAAGTCTTCCCTGCATGTCTGGCCAATTGATAAATCCTACCTGATTTTCGTTAAATTTCATTTCCTTCAACCATTCCTTTGTTGAACCCGGATGTATATTGATTCTGGGAATATAAACAATGTCCGCCTGAGAATCATTAATTATTCGTTTGATATCGTCAATGAGATGGAATTGTGGCATTTCATCGGTGTCAATATAGAAGATCCAGTCTCCCTTTGCGACTTCTGTATGATACTTTCCCAAATTACAGAAGTTATCAAACTCTCTTTCGTATACATTTATATCATCCTTGAAATAACCCAATACCATATCCACCTTGTCCGTTTTGTTATCTTTATCGACGACTACATCAATTTCGTCACCTCCATCCCAATCGATGGATTTTTTAAGGAACGACAAAAGAGAGAACAATTCTCTCGATTCGTTACAAACTTGGATTGAATATGTGATTTTCATATCTTTATCTTACTATGTAATTCTTTAGCTGCCTTTATTCTGAATTCTAGATTAGTGGCTGGCCACTGTATTACAAAATCCCCCTCTTCCCATTGACCATCTGTTCCTAGTATATCTTTGTAATGTGGTCTATCTTTCAACAATGGGAGATTTTTATAGTCATAAGAGTTCATAATTCTCTGTGGCAATACTTTAGCAACCCTGGACCATAATGTACCGCCTTGGGTGATACCAGATTCTTCGAGGTGGGTTCCTACAAATAAATCCTGAATCAACTGATTTTCATACAGATACCAATTTCTATAAAGGGGCATACCAGAAATAATTGTATTGAGAAAGGCTTTCCCTATTTGTGTATTTCGTATGAGCATATTACCACAATTTATACCATTCGCGTCTGCGGGAATTAATATATGTGTATTTTCTTGTGCGTTTTCTTTTATGATATCTTCCAATTTTCTTTCCATGTTTGTAATCATGACGTCACAATCTGTGTTAAAAAACCAAGTAGCCTCTGGATAATGTGTCATTGCCTCTTTTATGAGGAAAATCTTACCCCACCCCATCGGTATATGGGTATCCGGAATGGGCGGTCTAGGTGCGGCCATCATTGGTTTTCCGGCTATCGATGCGCCACAGTCATTTGCGTAATGTAACTTATACCCATGTTTATCGCAGTAATGTTTTTTATTTTTATGGAGAGTCCACTCCGCGAGTGGTTCATATGATTTATCATGACCAGATATAACTACTATCATTTTGAATACAAATGTCCGTATTCTTTAACTTAAAGATTATACAATCACATTATATAATGAAGAGGACTATCTTGAACTTGTTCAAGAATAAAGTTAATAATATTAGAAGTGTTGGTATTACTTCGTATGATTATCCTACTTCTAGAATAATTAATAAAACGAACGTAGATTTTATTGTTGTCGGTGATACCGTTGGCTCTACCGTGCATGGTCTTAAATGTTTGAACGAGGTAACCATGGACATGATGTTAATGCACTGTCGCGCGGTAAAGCGCGGGTCAGAAAATCAGTTTTTGGTCGGTGATATGCCATTCATGTCTTATCAACCATCGAATGAACTCGCAATTAGCAACGCCGGTGAATTTATAAAAACAGGCATGGATGCGGTAAAGGTAGAGGGATTTGTACCCGAAAGGATTGAATCTATTGTCAAGTCCGGAGTCCCAGTGATGGGACATCTCGGTCTTACACCACAAGCCAGAACTAAATTGGGTGGGTACAGAGTACAAGCAAAAACGGTCGACGAAGCAACCAAGTTGTTAAAACAAGCGAAGGATTTAGAAGATTGTGGAACTTCTTTACTTTTACTGGAAGCTGTCCCGGAGGAGGTCGCGGAGATTGTATCCAAGGAGCTAAAAATACCCGTGTATGGGATTGGTGCTGGTCCTAGAGTTGATGGCCAATTGGTTATATCGAATGATATACTAGGTTTATTTTGGGAATTTAAACCTAAATTTATAAAACAGTTTGTAAATGGCGAACAGATATATACACAAGCAATTAAGGAATATGAAGAGGAAGTTCATAACGGGAAATTTCCATCCGACGAACACACATATAAGATGTCAGATAAGGAACTTAATAAATTATTAGGTATGCCCGGTAGTTCTTGGAAATACAATTAAAAGGATGGTACATGAAATAGTAAATGAATGTCTGTGATTACATAATAAATGAATTATATGAAAATGGTATAACCACATATTTTGTAGTGACAGGTGGAGCGATAGTTCCTTTTATAAACAGTATTGAAAAGCACCAAGGAGCTCAGTATTACTGTTTTCAACATGAACAGTCTGCGGCTATGGCAGCTGAGGGGTATTATCGTAGTTGCGGCAAAATCGCGGCCGTATGTACAACGAGTGGTCCCGGTGTTCAAAACATTTTAAATGGTGTCTGTGGATGCTGGTACGATTCCATTCCCGCGTTTTTCATTGCTGGTCAAGTGAATAAGAAAGAAGATTTGACCAATTTTACTTCTAAACCCAGACAGACAGGGTTTCAGGAAATGCCGGTTGTTGATATGTTCAAATCGGTGACAAAAAAAGCTATTCACGTAAAAAACGTCGATTCTGTTGTTCCAAGTTTGAAAACTTTATTGGACAGGGTCTATGAAGCTAGATATGGTCCAGTACTGATGGATTTACCTGTAAATATTCAGATGTCAGATATGCCCAGAGAAGAAAAGCTTCAGGTTTTGAAGGCATTGGACGCGCGACGTCGACGTCGCCATTTGCCTCGCCCACCGGCACCGACACCGGTACATATTGATTGTTACAATTCTAAGCGACCTTTATTGATTTTTGGACATGGTGTTAAGTTGGCCAGCTCGGGTGATATTGCTGTTAGATTTGCCGAAAAGTATAACATACCATTCTTGGTTTCTTGGGGAGCATTCGATATTTGTGAAACGGATCATCCACTCCGTATGGGATCTCCTGGGGTTTATGGTGATAGATGGGCTAATTATGCTATACAAAACGCAGATTTACTTATATCCGTGGGTAGTAGATTGGATAGTAGGCAGATTGGCGGAAATACGAAAACGTTTTCAAATTATTCGAAAAAAATTATGGTCGATATTGACGAGAATGAATTAAATAAGATGAGTGAGAAGGGTGTATATATTGACAAATGTATAAATAAATGCGCACGAAGATTTCTCGATGACTCGGTGCTTGAAAATTTAAATCAAGATGGAAATTGGGTATCCACATTAAATGAATGGAAAGACAAATATAGCAAGGAAAGTTCCCGTGAGGGTGATTCTGCGGTATATGATTTTCTCGATACGTTTTTTGATGAAATCCCCGATGATTGTATCGTTATTCCAGATCAAGGGGGAAATCTTGTATGGACAATGCAATCCGCAAAATTGAAGCCGGGACAAAAGTTATTTACAAATTTTGGCAATTCATCCATGGGTTTTGCTCTTCCTGCGGCCATAGGCGCTGCTATTGGGTCTGGGAAGAAGGTATATTGTATTGACGGAGACGGTGGTTTTCAAATGAATATACAAGAGCTTCTTACGGTTAAGAAATACGATCTACCAATTTCAATTGTAATTCTGAATAATAGCGGGTACGGAATCATAAAACAATTCCAAGACAGTTATTTTGATTCTAGATACATCGCGACATCACAGACGGATGTCTTCGGTGACAGAGTTGATTTTGAAGCTATAGCTAAAGCTTATGGTGTGAAAACATTACATGATATTCCCATACCAGAAACACAAAAAATATATCCTAAATTAGAATTTGGAAATTCCCTCGAAAATATGACACCGTACATAGACTTTGAAGAAGACATGATTGTTCCCGTTCCCCCTAAACGGAAGCTTGGTTGGGTTAATAATTAAATACACAAAATTTCATCGTCCAAATTAACATATGAATCGTCTAATGTATCCTCATCTATTATTTCATACGTGGCACCAAAAATCACCGCCCATTTAGATAACAGACGCGCCGCCCTTCCTGAAATATTGATTTCCTTTTCAGTTATTTCACCGTATATACATTTTCTTACTACTTCACATACAGTAGCTACATGTACGTAATCAAAATACTTATCCCGTTTTATGATTACGTGTTTATCTCTTTTACACACAGCACTGAACCTGGTTTCTAATTCATGAGGACCATAACATCCCCATATTCTCAATATATGAGTATTTTTCATTGTTCTTAGTCTATGATCTATAACCCACTTGGCTAATCCATATGGATCGCTGGGTGGGTTTCCACGAAGAGCCGCTCCACTAGAGAAATATATCAATTTTCCACTAAACGCACGAACAACATTTTCAAACATGGTAATATTCTTGAATGTGGTGGCCTCGTCATTTTGGTTTATGGATGCCCCACAGTGGATTACTGCATCAAAATTATTTTGTTTAAAGAAGTTTATAACGGCACACTGATTCATTAAATCTAGATCATTACGCGTTATACCCACCCATTTTTCAGATTTTTCATACGATGTTTCCATTAAATTTTTACCTAAAAATCCACCGGATCCTAGAACACAAACCTTCATTGTATTAAAGAATACGTTAGTCTTTATATTACAATGTCAAAAAAAGTTTGGTATGCGCCGAATAAATTTGAATCATATGGCGAGGAAGAGATTGCGGCTGTTGAGTCTTGTCTTCGGGATGGCTGGCTTGCTGGTTTTGGTGATCGTACTATTTCCTTCGAAAAAAGAGTATCCGAATACTTCGGAAAGAGATCTGGATTGTTCGTTAATTCCGGGTCTAGCGCTATATTAGCCGGTCTCGCGTCACTAGATTTACCTTCTGGTTCGGACGTGGTGACACCGGCGTGTGGGTTTTCTACCACCGTTGCGCCCATCATGCAATTGGGTCTTAATCCGGTATTTTGTGACGTAGAGCTTACCACGTATGTACCTAGTCCCGAACAAGTAAGGGATGCGGTTACACCTAATACTAAATGTATTATTTTACCCAATTTGATTGGTAATAAACCTAATTGGGAAAAAATACGAGAGTTGTGTCCGGGTATCATTTTGTTTGAAGATTCGGCGGATACGATGACTCGCACCGATTGTACCGATATAAGTACGACGAGTTTTTATGCCAGTCACGTCATTACAGCGGGAGGAATTGGCGGTATGGTAATGTTTAACGACGATGAACACCTGAAGAGGGCTATAATGTTCCGAGATTGGGGAAGAATTGGTGATAATATAGAAGAACCGAGTGAGCGTTTTAATCATTCCGTGGATGGAATTCCATACGATTGGAAATTTCTATATGGTGTGGCGGGGTATCACCTTAAAGCGTGTGAGATGAACGCGGCTTTCGGTCTTGTACAGATGGATAAATTGGAGGGGTTTCTCAAACTTCGACGTCAGTTGATCGATAGGTATATCGAAAATCTTAAAGATGTATCATATTACACACTTCCAGATGACTCTATAAAACCCAATTGGCTCGCTATTCCTCTTCAGTGTGCTGATAGACTTGAACTCGTTAATTTTATGGAAAAAAATAACGTCCAGACACGAGTCACATTTGCCGGTAATATTACCCGACACCCCGCATTCCGACAGTATTTGAATGATTACGAGAATGCCGATAAGATCATGAAGGATGGTTTTCTTTTGGGTGCCCATCACGGCATGACTTTGGACGACGTGGATAGGGTGTGTGATCTCCTTAAACATTTTGCCCTTTCCAAGATGGGTAGTACTTTATGGTTACCGGACTGGGCAAAAAATTTACCCGGAATTCCATGAAATCGTAAAGCATATGGGAAGTACTTTCATTAGTGTGTATAATATACTTAAAACATATAATCATATTAAAGTAATGGGATTATACGAGGAATTAGTTCGTCATAGACTTCCGCACTATACTGAAATTCCAGGAGCTATTGGTCCAACCGATTCTAGAAACATACTGGTTACGGGTGGATGTGGATTTATTGCGTCCAATTTTCTTAATATCATGAAATCTAAATATCCATATTTAAACTTTGTAAATATCGACAGTCTTAATTACTGTTCAAATAAAAATAATGTCAGGGAGGGAGTAGCCACTTTTATAAAAGGTAATATATGCGATATAGATTTGGTTCAGCGTATTCTAAAAGAATATAAAATTGATACGGTATTTCATTTTGCCGCACAAAGTCATGTTGATAATTCATTCACCGATCCCCTTCATTTCACTATGCAGAATTCATATGGAACGCACGCATTAATCGAAGCGTGTAGAAGGGTGTGCCCGGGTGTTGAATTTGTTCATTTCAGTACTGACGAGGTATATGGCGAGTCTGTCACTGATACACCATTCAAAGAGGAGACGGGTGTTCTGAAACCCACTAATCCATATTCGGCATCAAAGGCTGCGGCGGAAATGATTCTCAGATCTTATATCGAATCATTTGACATGAATATAAAAATAATTAGGTGTAATAATGTGTATGGACCCAATCAATATCCAGAGAAGTTAATTCCTAAATTCGTTCGTCTCATAGCCGAAGGTAAAAAATGTACAATTCATGGCACTAAAAGTGCTGAAATACGACGAGCATTTATGCATGTAAATGATGTCGTGGACGCGGTTAATATTGTATGGCAGTATGGTTGCATGGGAGAAATATATAACATCGCATCCGATGATGAGATTTCGGTCATGGATGTTACGAAGTTGATTATACGGACTCTATTGAATACTACTGATTATGATAAATGGATTACGTATATAGATGATAGACCATTCAACGATTCGAGATATCATATATCCGCTGATAAACTAAAATCTATTGGATGGAGTCCTAAAAAGACGCGCGAAGATTTGGTTAATTTTCTGAAGGAATTATATAATGAGTATCGTAAAGGAAGACATTAATACTCAAATTACTCCCGAATATAAGGTGGGGAAAGATTTTATATCTTTTGTCGTACTTAGAATTCGTATTCTGGTCGTGCTTTTCTCTTATGTGATTCATAACAGAGGAACATTTACCACGGAGGAAAAGGTTAAGATGCTAAAATTTGTCGCGAAAATATTTCAGGAGGTAACCGTCGAATTATTGCGATTACCATCAGTTATATGGACTAAAATACCCGTAAAACTGCCTTTCGGACAAAGGTACATACCCGGCGCCATTGACCAGACTTAAACTATATATCACCATAAACAAAAATCCAAGCATAGCACCACGTCCGTCTTCTCGGCGTGCTGCTAGTCTTTCAAATTGTTCTTCATCTAATTTTTGATCAGCGATGACCATATAGCGAATAGATACCAACCACGCCAGCACAGCACCAGCCAAAAACGGTGGTTGTTGAATTTGTTCGACCACGTTGAGACCAAGAGCAAACCAATTTAATGTTCCAAATCCTACACCGAACGTGGCAGCTCTTCCAGAGATGGCCTCTACCAATAGTAACGTTCTATCCGTGTTTTCCTCTTTTGATCGTACGATCACGTTACGTCGCCCGGCGTTTGATTTCTTGTATGTGCTAGGTTTTCTTAATGTTACAGGTTGGAGTTTAGGAACTGCTAACATGTTTGTTTTTGTTCCTTATTCTTTATCTTCTTTATCCGCATCTTTGTCTAATCCGGGATTAAGTCCTTTCTGCATTTCAGTTAGTATGTAGATTTGAAGTGCCAAACCGATGCCTGTGTATGCAAACGTGAAATTCATACCCGACCGCCTAAATTGGTATATCATCCATAATACACTCGCGACTATACTCATGATTACATAACTTTTGGTGTGTTTGCTGGTACCAGTTTTCCTTACCTTATCAAATGTTTGGTACATTTGGATACCTCCTATGATTAATGCCGGAACAACAACCGCGGTATCGAAGTCCATAATAATATATCTTATATAAATATATTAATATGGATGCACTTCTGAAGAAATACTCAGGGCGAGTCGACGACAAGGGTTTCGCGAAACTCGTCGAAGAAATCAAGAATGAATACTTAGCCGATGGCATTTCTCCGGGTGAAGTTCCGCTTATCGTCGGTAAGCTCATGACTTTCACGAGTAAGCTGAAGAAGGTGTCCGGGGCTGAAAAGAAGAAGATTGTCAAGGATACGATCTTCTTTTTGATTGAACAAATCGATGGCGTTCCCGACGTGGATTCTCCGATGGAAACCATGCTTAAGAACCTCGTCGACCCCATCATCGATGGCGCGGCTCTTTTATTGAAGGCTAAAAATTGCAGCTGTTTCAAGTAAATCAACCCATTTAAGGTTTTAGATTTATGATATTTCAGTATGAAGTTTCCGTCCTTGGAGACAATGGTTCGGTATGGGATCTATACCGTTAAGGAATTGGAGCGACACGCACGGGGGTTAATGCCCAGAAGGAAGGTCGTAGTTTTGAACGAGTGCGAGGTGTGTTCGTTTGTATACCCAGGAGACACGTGTAATAACTGTGCCACGTGCTGATTAAAATCTAAAAATTCTCTCTCATATCAACATTTTCTGATATGAAAAAGGATATAGCCCAGCAGGGAAAAATAAAAATATATACTGATATTAATAATGATCAAGCTCAGTCAGCGCCAAATTCTTTACATCGTGTTGGCAATCCTCGCTGTAATTGTTATTGTGGGTTTAAAAACCAAGTGGCGCTTTGGACGAAGTTACCTCGAAGGCGATGCGGAGGAGGTCGTCGAGGGCGATGACGAATCCGAATTCGACGACGAGGAGATGTCGGAAGAGGAGTTAAAGGCACTCGAGGATGAATATGGTTTGGAAGAGGACATGTTCGAGACCGACGACGATGAAACGGACGACGAAACTGATGACGATGAATAAACATTCTTACCAATAAAACGACCCATATTTAAAAATATTATATTATTATAAATAAAATGATAACCGGTATCCTTATCGCTTTACTTATAATATTTGGTTTAGCATATTACTGGTCTTGTACAGGACACACCTGGAAAAAGAAGGAATTTAGTAAGAAGAATTGTGATCTCAAAGGATCTTTCCCGGGGGTCATGCGCATGTTAGGTCAGGGCGACGAAGATGAAGAGGACGACGAAGAGGAAGAGGAAGAGGAAGAGGAAGAGGAAGAGGAAGAGGAAGAGGAAGAAGGTTATTCGATTCAACCCTTCTCGTTATAAATTGTTCGGCGCTCGGTATTAGTAAAAAAATATCAGTATAATTAAATGGTAACTTTGTTTATACTGTTATTATTAATACTCGGGGGAGTTTTTCTGTATTTGAAACAACAGGAAGATGAGTCAGAGACCGAGACCGAGCCGGGGTCTGAGACGGAGTCCGATGCGACCGAAACGAAAGCTAAGGCTAAAAAGAAAGCCGCGGCCGCCGAGGTCGGTGCCGATAAAGCCAGAGCTGCCGAGGCTAAGGCTAAGAAAGACGCTGACAGGGCTGCCGCGCTACTCGCAAAAAATAAAGGAGACGCCAGCCTAAAGGCCGCCCTTCAAAAAGCCAAAGCCAAAGCCAAGGCCAAAGCGAAAGCCAGAGCCGCCGCCGAGGCTAAGGCAGAGAAAGCCAGAGCCGCCGCCGTGGCCAAGGCTAAAAAGAGGAGTGACGATTTAAGAGCCTCCCTTCAAAAAGCCAAAGCCGCCGCCGACGCCAGGGCTAAGAAAGAAGCCGCCGACAGGGCTGCCGCTCTTGCCGCACAAAAGAAGAGAGATGATGAACGACGCAGGAAGTTAGCAGAGGCGGCTAAAAAACGGGCTGCTGCTCTTGCCGCACGTAAAAAGGCAATAGAGGACGCAAGGAGAAAAAAACAAGCGGCGTTAAACAATTGGGGAACGGGTATGGGCGGTGGTATATCCGGTCCGCCTAAGCAGGGTCATTATGCGGTCATAGGGGCGAAGACTGGGTATCTTGCACAAATTAATAATAAATTGACCAATAAGGGCGGTAAGATGAAGATGACGATGCGTCAATGTCACGATTTAGGGAGAGATCTTCAGAAAAAGAAATGGCCCGTTTCGGCGGTTGGGTATAGAACGAGCGCTCACCCCGATCCCAAATGGAAAAATACATGTTTCTTCTATGGAAACTGGGATCACGACGGCGAGAAGACTACTGTACCGACCGGTGCTCGTTTAACGGGTAACAGTGATAAAAATCACACCATCGCGTGTATGAATCCCGGTGAAATACTGGAGAAAGGATGTAAAAAACAAGGCTATATAAATAACAAAAGGAACGCACTTATGGCAAAACGACGGGAGGTGGCTCGTAAAAAACGTGCCGAACAAGACCGATTAAATGAAATGCCCTACGGTGTTCATAGAAAATTGGGATATCCGAAACACGGATGGGTGAATGATAAACTTAATCAGAGTTATGCCAAGATTAAGAATCAAAGTGCGAAACAGTGTCGCGACCATGCGGTAACAATTAATAAAGAAGCACCCGGATTTGTGCGCGTGTGGGGTCATTATAGATCAAATTACCCCGATAAAAACAAGAGGAATACGTGTTTTTTCTATACAAAAAACAAAAGTTTCATGACACACAACGACCCCAAGCCCCCACATTTCCACGGTAGGGCTCCCTGGAATGGTGATGGCAGACACGTGTCCGGTTGTGTTGAAGGTGGAAAACGACTTGAATCGGGATGTAAAGATCCTCGAAAGATAAACCAAGAGAGAGCGGCTCACAGAAGGAAGGTCCATGTTCCCGGTAATATATCCAGACAGACTGGGTACCGAGCCGGGAGTACCAACCTGAATATGAAACCACACCAGTTAAAGGCGACAGGACCCAATGAGTGTCGTGAGCTCGCTATCAAGTTAAATAAATCTACCAAAGGTGCCATCAAGGCCTGGGGTTTTAGAAATTCCAGACATAATGCTACGTGGAAAAATACATGCTTTTTCTATACGGGTAAGGGACCACACGGAGGACGGGGCGGCACTCATAATCACATAACGGGGTGTTTGAAACCCGGCGATAACGTTGATTGGGGATGTACGAGAACGCGACCCGTGAATTGTCGGCAACAATGGACTGGATGGTCCGCATGTACTAAACCGTGTGGTGGAGGTACCCAGAGAAGGGATTATAAAACAATTACACCCGCCAGGGGTATCGGTACACCATGTAAGACCGCATCGGGAGCTTACGCGCCCAAAATTCGGGCGTGTAATGCGCATGCATGTCGTCCGACGGCACGATACGTGACTATCCGCCGGTATGACCGTCAGTATACCGGGAACGGGAACCAGGGAACCCTGCTTAATTTGAATTTGTTGCAAGTTTGGTCCAACGGACGGGATGTGGCGCGCGGGCGACCCGTGAGGATGTATAGCAGACATTCTGGGTTCTATGGAAGGCATCTTACTGACGGGAATGCAAATTCAATGGCACACACGTGGTGGAGAAACAGAACTCACGGAAGGCCTTCGAGATATGCTTGGATGAAGGTAGATTTGGGAAGAGAGTACCCGATAGACTATGTTTGGATTATGAATCGCAAAGATTGTTGCCAGGATAGGTTAAAAGGTACGAATATTATATTGAAACATGGTAGGAAAACACCCGGGGCGGGACATACACGTTATGAAGTTATGCGATCTGACGCAATGACCGATTCGGGCGCTGGATGGAACTACATCTTGTGGCAACCGGCAATTGGGGGTACACTTGGTCCCCAACGGGTCCCGGGATCATACTGGCGAAAGTATCGCATTCGTGACGCTTCTTCCGACGATTAATATTAAAAAAAAGATATATTTTAGGTTTTTTAAACCTGTAACGTTATACATTTACATAACTTACAAGTTTAAACACTTTACATTTTCGATCTACCGTGTGTTCGTATAATTTTGTATATCCGTATGGTTCACAAGATAATGGGAACATGAGAATTTCACCTTTTTCGATTGTAAATGAACATCTCATATGTATAAAATAAAACGTGAGAGGTTTTTCTTCTAGATTTATTAGTAAAATCCCATAAGTGAGTGATTCTTTTGAATACATATACACATTGTCATTCGATAGTTTTGTAATCGAATACTTAAACCTATCGGCGTTAGAAAGTGGTGTTGTTTTAATTAAATGTTTCATGACTTTACCGCGGGTTTTCGATTTCTTATCGATTATGTTTTCAAGATGTTGTTTTGTTATGTGTTTTTTTAGGATCACCGGCTCGGGTATATTAAGTGGTGTGTTTATGATAGTTTTAAGAAACCTACCTTCATCTAAAATAAAACATTTTACCGTATCTGCACCTTCTTCGCGAAGCTTACATAGTCTGTGAGAGCCGTCTATAGCTCTAAATAAACAATCATGGGGATTTAATTTAGTTGGGACTACCACTATAGGTAGATAGTTATCCGTATTAACACACTTGTAATTTTTAAATTCTGGTGTATCTTTAGATTTCCAAGAAATTAAATCTATTGGTATTTCGGTGGGTGGTTGTTCGAGTATTATATCGTCTATGAGTATTAGCGGTAGTCTCCCCATCATATCGTGTTTAACCGACCAGTCACAACGATCACTTTTTCCTAGAGTCGAGTGTGCTCCGATTATGAAATTATTAATGAAACATTCATTTTTTACCATTTCCTTGCCACTGAAATAATCGTCGTATAAATTTAATTTCCCGTTTAGCACGTGATTATTATTTAATTTGAAACCTATACTGATTCTCGTCGTATCACTACCGACACAGTGCCATAATAGGTTTTTATCACAGACTTTAAATTTTTTAAGAGCCCATCCCTTCTTGTCGTATTGTGTAACTATTTCATCTTTCTCGTTATCGTAATATCTAAAAAAACTTTTACCGGATTCTTTAGTCCATACCAAATAATACCTTTCACCCGGATTGTTACTGTTCGTGTGCCATCCACAAGCCCCACCTGGTGGATAATAATACAAACCAGTCGGAACTGCGAATCCACCCATTATTTTACTTACCTCTGTCATGAGTTTATAGATTTGATGTGGATGTCTTCTGTATGTATAACGATTTGAATTATTCTCTAAAATCCGAGCGGTTGGTAAGTCTGTGTGTTCATTTTTGATTCTTGTCAGTTCGTTTAGATCTAATTTTACATCTAATGTGGGGTTGAACGAATCATCTTTCATCGAATCCTTCCATTGTAATTTTTCAAATAAGAATTCATTGGCAGCCTTTTCTAATGATGAATCCATTCTGACTTGTATGATTTTTATTAATTTGGGGATAAAACTTAATGACCTCCTAAGTTAGACGAGCTATTACATTTTTCAAGTAAAATGGATCGTCACCACCTACTTGTCTTGTTGGATAAAATTCAAGAGAAGTATGAGATACAAGACGGTGAATATAAAGAATTTGCAGAAGCTATCGGGGGGAAGAAGGCGATTCCTGAATTCAAAGTCGGTGCCATGGTAAAGGTTGATTACGATCATATAGGGATGCGAGCCGATTTCAGTGATGATGAAGTATACCCCGTGGTCAATGTGACCGATAAATGTTCGAGGATTTGGAAAGTTGTGGAGGATGCGCATGAACGCCACGTTCATAATTACCGACACATAGGATGGTCTCTCGATAACAAAATTATCAGTCGTGCCGAAATTCACATAAGCGAAATTCAAAAGTTTGCGATGGATTTATCCGAGGGTATCCATACTATTTGTTCTCAAGACAAGCATCAGGTGAAACATGTCATCAGAATACAGGAAATAGCCATTTTATAGAGTTGTAATGAGGTTAAAAATAATATTTTCATTACGTATATGCTACGATATGCCGCCCTTAATTTTGAATTAAAGCGCGTAATGGGTCAAATATATGAAAGAGGGGAACGAGTGATTCTTGATTATGCCAAAGAGAACGTGCCACTATCATCAGCTACGCGCATACGTCAAACCACAGAAACGATGATAAATAAAATTCCGAAAGGATCCATGTGCGCATTAAAACTTACTAGTTTTGGGAGCGGGGAGTCTCCATCTCAAGCAAAGGATCATGTTACCAAATTAATACAACACGCAAAGATGAGAGGTGTGGGTGTGTGTATAGACGCGGAGGATGTTTTATATCCGGATTTATGTTATTCTCTCATGTACGAACACAATACATCTACTTATACACATGTATATAATACGTATCAAATGTATCGTCAGAATGGGATAGACGACATGATTCGGGATATAGATAGGGCGAAAAAGGACGAAATAATGATTGGTATAAAACTCGTGAGAGGCGCATATCTTAGAAAACAGCCCGACGTATTCACGGATAAATCGGACACGGATAGACAATACAACGACGCATTATCTGTGGCACTGACCGCTCCACACGCACACACAATTTTAGCTACACATAACGAGGAATCGTTACAACTCGCAACACAGTTTAGTCGGGATAAATACGTGACGGCACAATTATTAGGTTTAGGAAGAGAACCCGGACAAATAGATTTTAGATACGTACCATCCGGGTCATTTAGGGAATTAGCGCCGTATCTTTTGCGTCGATTGTGGGAACGTTGGTCATGGGATTGATACATATAATTACAAAAATTGGGTTAAAAAATGTTCATAAACCTTACGCGTTTCTTTTGTGCCACTCTAAAAGTGATGGCGGCCACTCCGTTTCATTTCCATATTGGGCACACAATTCCTCGTGAATATCATTTTTAGATTGATATCCTTTGATGTAGTCGAGGATATCCAGATTTTGACTGCCAATCGCGGCGATCGTCGTCGCCGACGAGTAGAGTTCCATAATTTCTTCAGATTTACCGAGCGTAAAAGATGTCTGAACGGTATTCATGAAAACCTCAAACATGTCGGTGGCGGTCTCGTGGTCTTTGTGTGACGCAATCCAGAAAGTCATATATTCTTCGTGTTCGGTGGAACAATCGTGAAGTCTCGATTCAATTTCATAGAGGATTTGATGTTCATTGGCCCGAAGCATGCCCGGGATGCCGTATTTGATCGCTTGCGCAACTTCCATTTATTTTGCTTTGATTTATTTTTATCGCCGCATGACTTAGGGGGTACATATTAAAATCTACCTAAATAACATGACTTCGTGCTTCAAGGTGAATCACCTTTGGCAGTTTTCAAATGACATCAAGATACCATCTTGGTACAAACCGATCGATCCCACGTTACAGGAATTTTTAAAGCAATATCACGCATCTTCCGAGTCGGGGGGAATTTCGGGGAAGGGGAAAAATAAGAATAGAACGCGTCCGATTGGCCGCCCTTCTAGTAGATTGTTGCGATGTATTAGGCGAATGATTCCATTTTATGACTCTCCGTACCAAATAGATCTTGGTTCATGTACATTACTAAGACGCACACTGAGATCTAAGACGAAATATTCAACTCCTAATAATGTTATTTTTGTTAATTTTTCTCGGTATCATCTTAGAATATCTGTGAAAACTATCGCCACGACTATAAATGGATTTGGTTTAAATGTACTCGGGTACGGTGTTGAGATGGACGTGAATTCCACGGAACCCGAAACGCAATCATATATTATTCCGCCGGTGTTATATAGACACGGATACGTTGGTAATGTAAGAGACGATAGTCGTATATTAAAATATTTTACCCGTAATTCTATCACACCCAAGACAAACCTACAATACCTCGTCTTGCCTAAATGCTTGGCCGCCTCTTCGGTTCAAATAGATCCATACTCCCGTGCGTTCTATTTAACTGTAGAAATAGTCGATGAACAAGGCAATGTGAAATCAACACTCATGGAGAACATTTTACATCACAGTCACAATGATGTTATATTTAATGATGAAAATATCAATAAGAACTTTAATAAAATAATTAATGAAAATCTGGAAAATATATTAGAGTCCATGACGATAGAGGACCAGAAAAGGGGTAGTCAGATCGATAAGATTAAACAAGCTATAAAAGAACAAAAAGAGATCAAAAATGTTTCATCGCGGGCGACGACGACTCGCACGGGTACATTATTCGGCGCACTCGCGCTTCTGACATTGATGAAAAGGTAGTGTTACATTTTTCTAGCTATCTAATTTTCTAACAAACACCTCGGCGATGCACATCCATGAGAATGTTGCATAGTTCCAGGTATTTCCCCTCTTGAATACCACAATCTTCAATGATCGCCAACGCTTTTTGAAGATTGGTGGGTCTTTCTTGCGCGGGAGCTACGGGCGCAGCTGTGGCTTGGCGCTGTTCAATTCTCTCCTGCTCAATTCGTCGCTCCTCCGCTTGGTTAATAGCGTGTGTGTGTCCTAGCTCAAGCATCTTTTGTGATACATACGAAGCCATCTTTCGTCTGGCTCTGGTAGATTGACCTCTGCTGTAATTAATCTCGCGCATCATATTCTCTGGGTATTCCTTGTTAGGAAGGAATTCATCCAACAACTTTAACATATCCAAGCGACTTTTTCCGATAGTGGTCAATTTCATTTGGATTCCAACCCCTCTCAACCCATCTTGGCAATCTCTCCATAATTCGATGACTTGAAACAAAACAGATATGTCACCGGTTTCAATCGCATAATCAAAATCCCACGTATTCCAGTGGGCGCTTCTGTTTTGAAACCATCCATACACTTCCTTAATGATATCCTTATTCTTGGATTCAACAGCCAATCCCATCGTATGCATCATATCATCTTCAGATGCATACGAATCCATAATTCGTGGGCCCGGGACCGTGTACCGAACACTTGAGTTTTGGTCAGCTCGTGTCCAATCATTACCAAC
>VMHT01213082.1_pt1 | contig 70921 bp, 53 predicted proteins | sample 4693611 | NCBI WGS metagenome assembly VMHT01 (sample SAMN12280063, study PRJNA550983) | marine metagenome | isolation source: seawater sampled from same location over 5 years 0.02-0.2 micron viral filtrate | place: USA: collected off the coast of southern California halfway between the port... ...
CAAATGAGCCATATGACAAATCATGATCAGTTGACCGGTTTACCCAATCGCTTACTGTTGCATGATCGGCTGTTGCAGGCGCTGCCAAGAAATACCAGAGACGGCACTAAGCTGGCAGTGTTACTTATCGATATCGATAACTTTAAATATCTGAATGATACATTGGGTCACCAGACCGGCGATAAGGTAATTTTTCAGTTATCACAGCGCCTGGAAGAACTATGCGATGCCCATACTTCACTGTCTCGCATTGGCGGCGATGAGTTTGTGCTGATGTCCTCCGATATCAGTACTGCGAACCATATCGATATGGTCGCCAGCCAGGTTTTAAGATTAAGCAGTGCTCCGGTGACGATCAACGATGAAGAGTACAAGCTGAGTGTGAGCATTGGGATCAGTGTGTTCCCCGATGACGCCTGTAATGAAAAAGAGCTGGTACGCCATGCGGATACGGCTATGTATCGGGCCAAAACCCTGGGGCGGGATCGCTACTGTTATTTTTCGGATGAATTGCAAAGTGAAGTAGATCAGCGTTTTCTGATAGAACGGCTGCTTAAACGGGCTATAGAAGAACAAACCCTGGAGGTGTTTTTTCAACCCAAACATAATCTGGTAAGCGGGAAACTGGTGGGGGTTGAAGGCCTGGTGCGCCTGCGTGATGAAAACAATCGAATTATCCCCCCCGATGCGTTTATCCCCCTGGCCGAAGAAACGGGCTTAATTCATGCTCTGGGCGACCAGGTGCTCCACCAATGCTGCGCGGCGGCCAGTCGCTGGTTGCTGCAAGGCACGCCAGTGAAGATAGGCGTCAACATCGCTGCGCTACAGTTTAGTAATGATCAGTTTTATTTAAATATCAAACAGGCCTTGCATACCTATCAGTTACCCGCACAGTGGCTGGAACTGGAACTGACTGAGTCTGCCCTGATGCACAACTTTGATGAAACCCGGGCCATACTACAACAGCTCAGCGACATCGGTGTCTCCATCTCCCTGGATGACTTTGGCACCGGCTATTCGAGCCTGTCCTATCTAAGGTTTTTTCCATTAGATGTCCTCAAGGTCGATCGGTCGTTTGTAAAGGATATGCTGGATGATCCCCAGGCTGAGAATATTGTCCACGCCATTATTCATCTTGCCCATTCATTGCACTTACAGCTAGTGGCTGAAGGGATTGAAACAAAGGCACAACTGGAGATGCTCAGAAGCCTGGGGTGTCAGGAAGGCCAGGGATATTTTTACAGTAAACCGCTTCCCTTGCGGGAGTTTGAAAACCGTTATTTATTCAGCGAAACCGCTATCGACACTAAAGCGTTGTAAATGTAAACCACGGCTGCCGGCTGTCGCTTAAAAAGAAGCCAGCTCGTAGACTGCCGCTCGATTTAAAACCGCAGTGATCTCTTCTAATTTAACCGGTTTGGTCAAAAAAGTATCCATCCCAGCTTTCAGACACGCTGCCCGGTTGTCATCTGAGGTATCGGCGGTCATTGCTACAATAAAGATCTTTCCGGCTTGTTTAAACTTTTCCCGGATAGCGAGGGTGGCATCAATGCCCCCCATCACCGGCATTTCACAGTCCATAAATATAAGGCTGTAAGGCTTATTTCGTGCCTGCTGCACTGCTTCCAGCGCTTTTTTACCATCTACTACATAATCTGCACTGGCATTGACCTGCGATAATAGCGACTCCATTACTAACCGGTTTATTTCGTTGTCATCCACCACCAGAATCTTTAACTGCTCGTAGTTGATATTTTGGGGTTCAGCATAGGACACAGCCACACTGGTTCGCGTGTCCTCACTCACAGTCAACGGAATTTTAACGCACGCCTGGGTGCCAACGCCTTTAGAGCTTTTGTAGGTTAGCGAACCTCCCAGTTTGTCACACAACTCTTTGACTATTGCGACCCCCAACCCCGAACCGCCGTATTTAGCAGTGATTTCGGCACTCCCCTGTTTAAAGGGGGTAAACAGATCTCTCATCGCAGCACGGTCCATACCAATGCCCGAATCAATAATATTGACCACTAATACTGAGTTATTGTCGTTAGGTTTAAGCTTCGCCGTTAATTTGATACCACCCGCTTCCGTAAATTTAAGGGCGTTATTGATAAGGTTTGAAAATATTTGGGTAAGCCGGCCAGGATCACCCTTCGTATACTGACTGGCAGTCACATCAAGACGAAAATCCAGCTCAATATTTTTGGCCTGACATTGAGGCTGATATAACGCGTACAAATCATCAAAAATATGTCTGGGCGCAAAACGCACATTTTTTAGCTCCAGTTCGCCATGCTGCACTTTTGAATAATCAAGAACATCATTAATCAACCGGACCAGCAGATCGGCACTGCGTAAAGCGATAGCCACACGGCTTTCGACGATATCGGGGTTGGTCTCTCCTACTAATGTTTGCAACATACCCGTAATGCCATTGATAGGCGTGCGCAGTTCATGGCTGATTTTACCAATCATGGTGCTGCGAGCCTTGAGCAAACGCTGCGCTTCGTCTTTTTTGTCGATTAAGGCCTGCCGGGTTTTCAGCTGATCATTAATATCCTGAAACGCACCAAAAATACGAACACACTTACCTTCCTTAAACTCTGCTTTACCCCGGGTCGCCACCCATTTGATATTGCCGTTGTAAGTTTTTAATCGTACTTCCCGGCTCCAGGGTTCCCCAAACTGGATAGCACGCTCTACTACCTCAACAATTTCGTCGCGGTCAGCACCTTCATGATAAAAATTAATGGCCGTTTCCAGCTTTGGTTCATAATCCGCCGGTACCTCATGGATTTTTTTGGTCTGGGCGCTCCAGTACAACACTCCGGTTTCCAGATTGACTTCCCATGCACCTATGTTCGCCAGCTCCTCCATCTCCAGTTGCAGCGCTAATCGCTGATCTAACTGCTCGTGCTCCAGCTTGCGCGAAATCTCAACTCCCACCCATTGGGCAAACAAATGGATAAAATCGATATCTTCTGGGGTGAAAGGCGTTTTGCGCGGGCTGGAAGAGGTGAAATTAAGTGTGCCATAGGGCTGGCCGTTTACGACTACCTGTATGCCGATATAGCTTTCCAGCTGAAATAGCTCATAGCAAGGATGTGCGGCTATCTCGCTATCGGCGACACAGGACAGTGCCATTGCTGCTCCGGTTTTGAGGGTATGAACGCAGTATGTATCCCCCAAATCGAACGTCAGGCCAGGACCAAGCTCCGGGTTTTCAGATACCGCAAATCTGACGGTGTAAACGTCATCCTGAATCTGGCTTACAATCGCGTGCTCTAAATCATAATAAGAAAGTCCCAGACGCAATAAGGCTGTAACTTTATCTTCAAAAGACAGGGTTTCATTGGAGGTTAATTCATGAAGCGCCTTTAACATTTATGCACTCTTTCCCGGGCGTTAAAGTTAATCATTTTTTTCTATCTAAAGTGTAAATTATTACCCAAATGGTTGCTTAAGCAATTAGTCGAAGTTTGCATATTTTTCGATGCAATATACTGACCCGGCTCAGCAAAAACCAATCTACAATAACCTAATCGCAGAAGCATTCTTTTTTTCTTATATAACTAACTCTTCTGAGCAGAAATTTTTTAGCCCCAGAAGTTCCTACACATTTTGCCGATTCCGGGTATATATTGTTAATTAGATGTAAACAATCAAGCTGATTTCCCTTACCTGCAAGGAGACGCCTATGAGTAACCACCTTTGGGGACTATTACATCACCCTGACCGCGAGTGGCGCAGTATTAACGAAGAACATGAAACGGTCTCTCACCTCTATATGCATCATGTGCTATGGATGGCGTTAATACCGGTAGTTTGCTCTTTTATTGGCACTACCCAGTTTGGCTGGTCGTTTGGAGGCGACAAAGACATTCTGCAAGTTTCAATTCCAACCGGGATTATGCTGGGCGCGGCTTTTTACGCCATGATTTTAACTGCCGTAGCTGCTGTGGGTAGTTTTATCCACTGGATGGCCCGTAAATACTCGTCCCGGCCTAGCCGTCACGAATGTATTGTATTTGCTGGTTATGTAGCTACGCCTATGTTTCTCAGTGGAGTTTTCTCGGTATATCCCATTTTATGGGTGTGCGCGCTGGCTGGCATTGCGGGCGTGTGTTACACCGCTTACCTGCTATATCAGGGTACGCCTAACTTTCTGGGAATTAGCCATAAAGAAGGCTTTATTATCTCCAGCACCATGCTGGCGGTCGGCGTTTTGGTGCTCGAAGTGTTGTTAATGGGTGTGGTCCTGCTATGGAGCATGCACACAGAACACAGCATTGTCTGGCGCTTCTTTAATTAGTCTTATCTTTTAATCTTCACTGCCCGGCCTGCGAATATCGTTATGCCGGGCTGGCTCCTGTACTTCACTCTTCCGGCTTAACAATTCTTAATTTCAATTCCGGCGATTTTATCTTTTCAGACTGAGCTTTTGAATTTGCTGAGCGTAATAATCAGCACATACATCAGGCTGTTTGCCTGAGGTGACGCGCCTGATATATAGGTTAAATGCCATTATCTGGCAAATCAGGTATGTGTTTAATTAATACGAGGAGAAGCAATGACTACCAATGCATCTTATGCCAAGAAGCTGTCTGCCGGTACCGATTTTCCGGTGATGAAGGTCACCAACCTTGACGATAATACTGTTGAGCTGGGTAAACCTCGTGAAGGTACCGATTGGCAGATGATTGTGGTGTATCGTGGCAAGCACTGCCCAATCTGTACCAAATATTTGAACAATCTTGAGAAAAAACGAGCACGTCTGATTGATATGGGCGTCGACTTAATTGCGGTGAGTGCTGACAGTAAACAGCAGCTCCAGGAACATATCGAAGATCTGGATGTGAATTTTTCCCTGGGTTACGGGCTGACTCCAGAGCAATTAGGTCAGCTGGGTGTGTATATTTCAGATCCCCGCTCTCCTGAAGAAACCGATCATCCATTTGCCGAACCCGGTTTATTTGTAGTAACCAAAGAAGGCAAGATTCTGGCGGTGGATGTGGCTAACAATCCATTTTGCCGACCGGATATCGATACCCTGGTAGACGGCCTGCAATTTGTAAAAAATCCGGATAATGACTATCCCATCCGGGGCACACACACCTCCTCATAGTGAGTGTCTGATTTGCACTATGGCCGTCGTGCCATAGTGCTTTATTTCTCTTCTGAACCTCCTGGTTGGAAGCTCTGCAATTAACGATCTGCCAACCCGCTGCTCTTTTACCTTCAATGTTACCTTTCTATCGTGCCCTTTTTGATATGCTACCCATAAGAAGCACTTTGGTTTGCCTTAGTAGATTTTATAGATGAATACAAAACTGAAACAAAGCGTAGGGTTGCCCGGCGCGTTGGTCATTGGCCTGGGTTCCATTCTGGGTACGGGAGTTTATGTCAGCGTAGGGCTTAGCTATCAGCTTGCCCAGGGCGCGATACTTACTGCCATTGTATTGGCCGCACTGGTGGCTATTTTTAATGGGCTAAGCGCGGCGCAACTTGCCGCCAGCCACCCGGTAAGTGGCGGGACTTATGAGTATGGTTATCATTTTTTATCGCCTCAACTCGGATTTGTCGCCGGTACGTTATTTGTAGTCGCCAAATCAGCCTCTGCGGCAACGGCCGCTCTGGCTGTGGGCTGGGCACTGACCACCTGGCTTAGCCTTGGGGGTTGGTCTGCAAAGCTAATTGCCTGTGGCTTACTGGTGGCGATCTCCTGCCTTATTTTACAGGGCGTTAAACGCTCAAACTGGTTAAATGCTTTATTGGTAGCGGTAAGCCTTGCTGGCTTAGGTGTGTTTGTTTGGGCAGGATTTACTGCTTCATCCAGCGCCGGTTTGTCCACCCTGGCAGACATCTCTTTACCCACTTTTTCGCTCACCTCCGCAGGGCTCGCGGAAGGCGCAGCGCTGATGTTTGTAGCCTTTACCGGTTATGGCCGGATTGCCACTATGGGCGAAGAAGTTAAACAGCCGGCACGCACTATACCTAAAGCAGTTATTATCACCCTGGGCACTACCGCCGTGCTGTATTTGCTGGTGGGAACAGCGCTGTTACAGCTAGCCCCGCCCATGACGATTGATCCCGGCAATTTTAATTTATCGCAGGTGGTGAACGGAATGCTAGCCCGCCAGATTATTGCGTTGTGTGCGGTGGGCGCTATGGCCGGCGTCGTACTGAATTTGGTGCTGGGCGTATCCAGAGTGGTCCTGGCCATGGGCCGCCGGGGGGACTTACCGGCTGTTGCCGGCCAGTTAAATTCCAGCCAGGACAGCGCTCCGCCGGCTACCTGGCTTACCTGTATCGTTATGGCGCTGATTGTCTTGCTGGCAGATATCGAAAAAGCCTGGACCTTAAGTGCCTTCACCGTACTGGTGTACTACGGCATCACCAATCTGGCGGCCTTAAAGGTGCCCGCCGGACAGCGTTTTATCCCTTACTGGGTAAGTATTATCGGGCTAATCAGCTGCCTGGGCCTGAGTCTGTTTGTGCCGACTTTGTTATTGACCACGGGCTTTCTAGCTATCCTGATCTTGTATATCGGCCATAAGCTGGCAACCCGACACCGTTTAATAAAATAAAACAGGGTTGCTCTGGCAATAGTATCAGATACCTGCCAGAGCCACTTTCGACCCCTGCCGTGAAGGCATAACCTCGATACGTTGGGCCATTTGTTCTTTGAGTTCACTGACATGGGAGATGACGCCAATGGTTCGGCCGCTTTGCTGTAAATCCACCAGAGTCTGAATGGCTAAATCCAGTGACTCGGGATCCAGGCTGCCAAAGCCCTCATCAATAAACAGAGTTTCCAGACGAATTCCGCCGCTGTACGACTGCACCACATCCGATAGCCCCAGCGCCAGAGCCAGAGCGGCCATAAATGATTCGCCCCCGGACAATGTCGCCACATCCCGGGAACGGCTGGTGTAACTGTCTTCGACCTCCAGGTCCAGACCACGCCCTGCAGCTCCTTTAAAGCCCGCGAGCTTACGGATGAGCCGGTAGCGTCCTTTACTCATCAACTCCAGGCGCTGGGAAGCCTGTATCAGAACATCATCCAGTAACACACCGAGCACAAAGCGATGCAGGCTCACCCGACTGCCGGTTTTGCCACTGGTCACATCATATAAGGTACCGTATATACGATACTGTGTTTCCAACTGGCTGTTTTGCTCGCGCAGGCGGTCAATATTTTTCTGTACCTGCTCCAGTTGCTGAAACTGAGTACGAACCTCGCTAAGAGCCTCATTTGCCTGGTCGGCACGGCTGTGAGCTTGCGCATAGGAGGCCTTTAAAGCTGCAATATCCGGCTTTTCTTTCTGGGTCAGAGCAGTCTCCAGATCCTGCAATGTTTGCTTCAGCTTCAGCTGCTTTTCATTGTAGTCGGTAATCTGTTGTTGTAGTTCACTGATGGCGTCATCTGTGGTTCGAGCCTGCTCAAAGTCGGCTTCATCGGTGAAGGCGCTCGCTTTAAGAGCAAGCTCCCAGTTTTTCCTGGCCTCAGTAAGCTGTTGGCAGGCCTGCTCAAAGTATTGCTGGTTGGCTTTGTACGTACTCTCGTTTGCAGACGTTGCCACCGCGGCTTGCTGCTGATTGCGCCCGGCCTGCTCCAGCGTCTTATTAAGGCCTGTAATACTGGTTTTGATTTGCTCAACTTTATGGTCCACGGCTGCTACCGTCGGATAGCCCGGGTCAATACTCTGACTCAGGGTCTCATACTGTTTACGATAAACCTCAATATTCGCGGCATTGGTAGCTTTTTGCTCTTTGACCTCGGCGATGCTCTGCTCGCCTTTCTGACACCGCTGCTTAAGCGTTTCAAGAGCCTGTTCCTGAGCCTGAATATCAATATTCTGCAACGCTGTCAGCCGCTGCTGTTGCTGTTCCAGGGCCGCTTGCTGGGAGGCAATGTCCGCTTCTGCGTTTTCACCCAGTTCGGCCACCAGCTGTTGTTGCTGTTCTTCATTGTTTGCCAACTGCTGCTGATAACGCTGATATTCGGCTCGAACATGACTGGTATTCTCCTGCGCCCGGGCGGCCAGTTCCCGGGCCTTTCGAACTTCCGCTTTACTCACCTGGTGGCCGGAAAATGCCGCTGGCTGGGGATGGTCTTTGCTGCCACATACCGGGCACGGCGTATCATCCTGTAATTTTTGAGCTAGAGCCGCCGCCTGCCCACTGTGCCAGTGCATCTCAGCGGTGTCCGCCGCTGTTTGCGCTTGATGCTGCGCCTGCACAGCATCTGAAACCTGTTTTTCAGCCTTTTCCATCTGACTGCGTATTTGCCCGGCCACCGTACGCAGCTGGGTCAGGCGCATCAGATCTTTAATAAGCCGGGTCAGGTGCTGAATTTTTCCTTCTACTTCAGGACGCTGCTGATGCTGCTCTACTGCGGATTTTAATTGGGTTTCCGCATCCGAAGTCTGTTGTTCAAGTTTGGCTTTAAAGGCTTCGTATTTGGTAAGGCTGGCGCGCAGCTGAGCAGCATTTTGTTCAGCCTGGGCAAGTTGAGCCCCCAGTGTCTGCTGCTCCTGCAATGCCGTTTTCACATTACCAAGGCGGTACTGCTCATCGGTGAGCGCAGGAATCTGCTGTGCAGCTTCCCGGGCCCGCTCCAGTTCTGTTTGTGCCTGGGTTTGCTGCTGTTTGCTTTGCTCCAGCTTTTTGGCGGTCTCTTCCACCGCACTCTGCATCGCCTGCCGCTGCTCACCATACTGCACCACGCTTTGATATTTTGGCTCTATCTGCCGGGCCTGAAGCGCACGTTGTAGATGCTGCTCTTGCTCCTGATGCTTACTTTGCTGTTGATGATGCTCAGCCAGTGCCTCGGTGGCCTGTTGACGACGAGCAAACTGTTCGCTCAACGCCGTGCCCTGCTGGAGCTGTTGTTCAGCTCGCTGGCTGACAGCCATGGCCTCGTCGGCTTGTACCTGGCACGCGCTATAGCGGCTGCGAGCTTGGTTCAGCGTTTCAGCGAGTTCTTCTGCTGAGGCAACCCGCGCCACCTGCAATGCGCCGCGAATCTGATTATCAAATTCGTTTTTGGCCCGGGTAATATCCCCGGCTTTGTCTTTGAGCGCGTATTCGATACGTTTGTAAATATCGGTTTGAAACAACTGCCCGAAAATATCCTCACGTTCTTTTGAACTGGCCAGTAACAGTTCGCGGAATTTGCCCTGTGGCAACACCATTACCTGCCGAAACTGGGTTTCAGTAAGACCAATCAGTTGTACCACCTCTTGTTTGACCTGGCTGGTTTTATTAGTAAGCAACTCTTCCGGATCGCCCAGGCGGGTCAGCACGGCCTTGTGCTTACTCACGGTAAAGCCGTCACCGCGGGCTTTTGGCGTTTGCTGCTCAGGAGACCGGGTAATCCGATAAACCTGCTGATGCAGCTTAAAATCTAACGTTACAGTAGTAGGCGTATCCTCACTGGCCAGGTCGCAGCGCATTTGTACACCCTCGCGCTCGTTACCGGTAGTCTCCCCATACAGCGCATAGCACAGCGCATCTAAAATAGAGGTCTTGCCCGAACCTGTGGGGCCATTGATTAAAAACAGCGGATTATGGCCCAGCCGGGTAAAGTCGATAGACTGGCTGTCGGCAAAGGGCCCAAAAGCCTGCATAGTTAAAACGAGGGGTTTCATAAGTGCGGCTTCCTGACGTTATTGTTCGTTGTTGCTGGTATTAAGCTGTCGAATAATCTGTTTGACCGCTTCACCTTGCTCGTCGGTTAATGCAGTGCCCTGCACTTCCTGATAAAAGTCACAAAACATGTCATGTTCACCACGCGCCAGCCGGGCTTTAGCCATATCCTGCTCAACGCCCACCAGCATTCCGGGTTTCTCGAGGTGCAGAACATTAGGATAAACCTCCCGCAGTTTTTCCATCGGGTTCAAAATCGCGTGGGTATCGGTAAGTCTGACCAGAAGATAATCCTCATGATGGGGGTCCGTCCGTCCCTGCTCCAGGATAGTTTCCAGCTGGCCTTCAATAATGCGCATATCATGAGACGCCACCAAAGGCTCATGAGTGGCACTGACAAACCCGGTGTCATCCAGCGTGACCACCGTAAACCCTTTTTTCTGATGCTGTTCTGAAAAACTGTATTTCATCAGTGAGCCACTGTAGCGAATAAACTCCTCGCCTTTTTTCTGTGGCTGGTGCAAATGCCCCAGGGCAACATAATCAAAGTGGGTAAAGTGCGCGTGACTGACCCGGTCAGAGCCACCGATAGATAAAGGCCGTTCAGAGTCTGATTCCATCGCCCCATCCACAAAACAGTGGCTGATGAGTACGCGCCTGGAACCGGGGTCTTCCACCTCATCGATTTTTTCCACCAAAAATTCATGGGCTTTATCAAAGTCATCCACCCTGGTCTCAAAATGGTAGCGCACTTGCTCAGGGTCGCTATAAGGCATGCCGTAAAATGCTACCGGGCCAGCCGTTTGGCTATCAATGATCACTGGCTTTAGCATGTCAGTGTAATTACTGATGATATGCAAACCCGCATTTTTCATTTGCCCGGCACCAAAACCCAGACGCTGCGCCCCATCATGATTACCTGAAATAAAAATCATGGGAGTGTGGAGCTCTTCACAAATCTGCGTAACTACCCGATTGAGTAAATCAATAGCGGCAGTTGGTGGTACCGAGCGGTCATAGACATCCCCCGCCACAATCACCGCATCCACCGGGTGGTGGCGTACATAGTCCACCAGTTGCGCCAGGACCGCCGCCTGATCAGCTAATAGCGACACATTATGAAACTGCCGGCCGAGGTGCCAGTCGGAAGTGTGGATAAACGTCATGATGGATTCTTTTATTATAAATGGTGGATAAAAACACAGGTTACTGAACACCATACCGGTACCTGGCTGGCGGTTCAATATGTGTTGCTATTTTACCGGAGGCGAAATAGAAGGAGGATGCTGCATCACCGTCTTTGATGCAGCATTCGAAGAAGAAGAGCTCGGGCCGGCAGAATATCAGGCCCGATAGAATAGCTAACCGGTACGGCGATTACCTTGCTGTGCCAGCTGCATGTCGATCTCGGCGGTAATACGTTTCATTTCGATAGACATGGTTTCACTGATGTACCCCGCTTTTTCAGGGCGTTGAAAGCAGTGTTGCTGTTGCTCAGCAGCCTGACACCGATGTGCGATTTCCAAATAGTGCCGAAGCCGTTCAGGCTTGGTACTGTCGCGCTGCAATGCCTTTTTTAAGCGCTCCTGAAAACGACGAACCCCAACATCATCGTCCTGGGCATAAAGCTCCTGGTATAGTACCCGGGCCAGTTTGTTTTGCGACCAGCCTACCGAGGCACACAGGTCTTTAAGTTGACGCTGTAGCTCCTGGGCTTCAAGTTTTGTCCCCATTTGTTTTTTTCCCTATCCCTATTACCCACTTTGTATCCTGGTAACGGATATAAAAAGATAAAAAAGTGTGACTGCTTCAGACAGCAGGCTATGCGAAGTACCCAATTGATAACCGGTGAAACAGCATAAAGGAGCCGTCAGCCTTACTCGCTGACACATTGATGTAACACTCCTGACCTCAGTTAAGGAGTATCACCCATTCCTTATTTTTATTCGGTTTGTTTTCAGATACCCGCGTATTCACGTTACACATGGAAGGACAAACTTTTTCTTTAGTGAGATTAGTCTTTGTTTTTGTGGCCAAAATAATACCCGGCCCGGCATGATCAGGTAAATATAGACACAAAATCGGACATACAAAAATATTACTATATATAAATCATATAATTACTAGATACGATCCACTACTTTAGTTGTAGCAAGGCCCATCTGCCCGGCTGAAATTTCCTCATTAGATAACAGTTTTTGCTGACTTTCAGACAAAAATCTTGTCTTGGCGCGACTACGTTAGATAAAGTGCAACAATACTTTTACATAGGACAAACATTTCTCACATGCTAAATTCTGCTGCAAAACCTTTTGTAAAGTTGGTCGAACGCTATCTGCCCGACCCCTATATTTTTGTATTGTTGCTAACCCTGATAGTGTTCGGCGCTGCAATGCTGGTTGAACAGCAAACTCCAATGATGGTGATGACCCAGTGGGGCGAAGGCTTTTGGGGGCTGCTGACCTTTTCGATGCAGATGTTGTTGGTGCTGGTGAGTGGCTTTATGCTGGCCAGTACGCCACTGGTAAAGGGAATGCTCGATAAACTGGCCGCCCTGGCCCATAGCCCTGGCAATGCAATTGTTCTGGTCACCGTGGTGTCTTTGTGTGCCAGTTGGATAAACTGGGGATTCGGACTGGTAGTAGGTGCCTTATTTGCAAAAGCGTTGGCCCGTCAGATAAAAGTAGATTACCGGTTGCTGGTAGCCAGTGCTTACTCGGGTTTTGTGGTATGGCATGGTGGGCTGGCCGGCTCGGTGCCATTAACCATTGCCACCCCTGGCCATTTTACCGAACAACAAATTGGCGTGATCCCTACCAGCGACACTATTTTCTCAGGTTTTAACCTGCTGTTACTGGCCATCTTATTCATTGTGATCCCGCTGGTGAATCGACTGATGCTACCCAAAGATAATGACAGCGTAATCGTAGAAGCCAGTAAGTTACAAGACACTCCCATGCCCGAGTCAGACAATACCCGACCCGCCGATAGGCTTGAAAACAGCCCGGTGTTGGCGCAACTGGTGGGCTTTGCCGGGATAGCCTATCTTGTTCAGTATTTTGTCGCCGGTGGCGGCTTAAATCTGAATATTGTGAATTTTCTATTTTTGTTTCTTGCCATTATTTTGCATGGCACCCCAAAGCGTTTGCTGCATTGTCTGCAACAAGCCATTCAGGGCGGCGCCGGGATTGTGATTCAGTTTCCGTTTTATGCCGGGATTATGGCGGTTATGGTGCAATCGGGCCTGGCGCAAACCATGTCCCAATGGCTTATCAGCTTTTCAAGTGCCGATACCCTGGCGGTATTTAGTTTTATCAGCGCCGGCATCGTAAACATTTTTGTGCCCTCAGGGGGCGGTCAATGGGCGGTACAGGCACCGGTTATTCTGCCGGCTGCTTTTGAGCTTGGCGCCGATGTTAAAAAAGTGGCGATGGCGGTGGCCTGGGGAGATGCCTGGACCAATCTGATTCAGCCCTTCTGGGCCTTGCCGGTATTGGCAATTGCAGGTTTGAAAGCGAAGGATATTATGGGGTTTTGTCTGGTGCAGCTTATTATCACCGGGGTCATAATTGCCACCGTATTATTGCTGGCCTAGACCGAAGATTTTTGCGTGGTGCATACAAACAGCCCCGGTTTGAGCCAGGGCTGTTTGCTAATGCCTTAACGGCGCTCTAGTTTTTCATTAGCGGTAAAATCACCCCGCCACTGGTGCTTATATCCAGACTGGCCGGCTCGATGTCACCATGTTTGGGCGTGCTATCCACTTCGGCACGACGAAGTATACTGTTGTGCATGGCCATACCATCACCTTCCAGTACTGCTGCCAGCGCATATTTAGGCTTTATCTGGGTGATCACTACCCGGCCCACGGGCTTTTCCAGGTAACCTAAAGACTCTTTATTATAAGGGTCTCGAAGTTTTTTGCCTTTTTGATACACCGTATACTCGTCCCCTTGCTGTAAGAAACCCTGCCCCGCATTAACGGTAATTTGGCCAGGTTCAGTGTGTACAACCTGAAGCGGGTAGATTGCATCCACGATTTCCTGGGCAATATATTCGCCAGCCTCGGCCATATCATCTGGTCCGTACAACGCAACTTCGGCTTCTTTCATAATTTGCCGGGTAGCCAGCAAAATAATCTGATAGTGAGCCATCCCTGTAGGTACCGCTGCCACCGCTTCACCGGTCAGACTGTGAGATGCTTCGCCAGAGCCGGCATTATTGAACTCGATATTTCCGACTATCAGATAATCTAAACCTAGCACCTGACCCAGTCGTATGCGCTCCTGAGCCGGAACCTGTTTGCTTAACAGCAGGTCTGCTTCGCGGGCATATTCATCGTTGTGCTGACGATCAAGCACGGCAAAACGCCGGCTAGACACCAAAGTACGTTGCAGCGCCCTGGACAGCGTATTGTGAGTGTCCTGTTCGAACGGTGCCACCACAATACGGCGCCGGTTCTGGTTGCTACCAGGGGCATCGTACACATCAAAAAACACCTCCAGCGAGGCCACACACCGGCTTTCGCAGTTCATGTTGGTGACCGCGTAACTTTTCACATGCCCTTTTGCTTTGACGGTGGTGGCCCCTGACATATTCTGCATCGACGTCAGCTCACCGTTTTGACGGCCCTGCATCATTTTACGGGCTTGCTGGTGATCAATATCCACGCCGTGGAACTGACCCACAGCAATACTCAGAGCATCTTCCAGCGCCTGATGTTCAGTCTGGCCATAACCTTCAACCTCAACTTTGATAGTCCTGGCTCCGGCTGTGCAATTGAAACTGACTAAGAGTGCTGCGATCGCGGCAAGTTTAGAAATCCTCATCGTCACTCCCTAAACCTTCATGACCACCCGCCTGATACTGGGCAGGCTCGGTGTGAGTAGAAGCCTTCTTCCTGGGTTTATTTTGTTTAAAGGTGCGTGTAGAGGCTTCGCTTTGAGGATGCCATAACATTACTACACCATTTACTTCGCGTTGTGTGACCGGATGCTTAGCCGTCCATTGCATTGCAGTCTGAATACCTACCAAGCCTTTTACCGACGAGGTCATCTGCGACATCTGTTCGGTTTCACGTAAAATTTTGGTGACCAGCTCTTCAGAGGTTTCCGTTTGATTGCCTTCCACTTTGATGGTGGTTGCAGTACGGCTGCGATCTTTACCTTTGGTTTCATTCGACGTTACTGTGCCCTGAAGATTGTAGGCTTCGGCAATGTTCGCCAGGGCACTGTTGCGTGCTGAAATAAATGCAAATTCACGATTATCGACACAGGATTCATAATCGCTGGGATTACACTCATTGCCCGCCATACCAAATGAGGCCAGCACCGGGTACCCTTGCTCATCCCACAATACTTTAGTGCCGACCGTAAACATCAGATCTGCTTTATTTTGCTGTAAAAATTGGCGCACCGGCTGCTTTGCCCGTGCCGGAACCGGGGTAACCTGTCCTTTACTTTGACGAAAATCCGCCAGCATGTTTTTCATCTTATTGGAGGTAGCAATCACCACCGAAACCGCGGTATTGCCGTTTTTGTCAGTAGCTTCAAACGACTTCATCGTCATGGTGCCACTAATATTACCCCGGGCCCGGGTAGTGATAGTCTGAGTCAGGGCATTTTGCATCATTTGCTTACGCTTGCTTGGCGGCGCTGCAGCATATTGCGAGGGATCCACACCCAGCTCTTCCAGCTCTTTGTCTATAACAGCGTCACTCAGGGCTACCAGCTTGTCCAGTACTGCGCCCATCATGCTTTGCTCTAACTCTTCGGCGGTAAACTCGGGCAGCTGATTGGTTTTAAAGCTACGGCGAAGAGTTTGCGAAGAGACATCCAGGTACAGCTGGCGTAACAGTGCTTCACGGGCTTTTTGCAATGCTTCCTGGTAAGCCATAGCTCGGGCATCACCCCAGTTTGGATGAGTCGGGCGTACAGGCACCAGCGCACTACCTGCATAAATAAAGACCTGTTTGCCCTGCTGACGGTATTTATCACGTTTGTGTTCTACAAAGCCCAACGCCTGTTCTGATACATGCTGATACGCATCATCGATGCCCTGATTTTGCTTAACTTCAGCCACCGTCGCTGCCGGTGCTGGCGGCTCTTCAACCACAGGGTCGGCTTCGGGTAAACTGGCTGCTTCGGGGGCCGTAATGGTTGGTTGCTCGACCACACCGTCAGCCGGCTGTTGGCCCAACACTGAGCCCGAAAACAATAGAGATATGGCCAGAGCCACCGTCGTTTCTTTGATCATGTTCTTTTTCATCCGTATAAAAAGAAAGGCAGTCGTTCAAATGACTGCCTTGAATGTTATGTGCTAAAGCGGGTTACCAGGTGACCGAGTCATTGCTGACCTTTTTAGATACCGGATATTCACCTTCCCAGTAGGCCAGACCTGATTCCAGTTCGGTCAGCGTTAGCTGAAAGTAATAATCAACCAGCTGACTAGAGCGATCCAGACGGTTTGTACGCTGAATGATTTTGCCACTTAAGCTAAAATCAGGGGCGATTACACTACCGTTTTTCTTAACGGTTTTCTGATTTACCAGCTTTGAGCCAGACAGCTCTCTGACCTGCGCGGTCATTTGATCTTCGGGGCCGTTTAAACCAATTGCCGTGGTGGTCAGAAACTTACCAGTCTGCAACAAACCGACACGGATTTTTTTGGTCAGCTGGTCAGTATCAATACGCTGTGCGGTATCGTTAACAATGTTAGACACCGCCATAATATAACGACCGCCACTTTCGGCCTGTGGGTGCACTAAAAGAGGACTGTTAGTAATATCTTCCAGCGCTTTATTCGCGGCGCCGTGAAAATCAGAGGAAGACAAACCTGCCGTTACATACTCACCACTGGTGGTGTCAACATTCTCGGTGCTTTGGCATCCGCCCAGCAGAGCCAGAAGTGCCGTGGCAGCCAGAGTTTTGGCAGCAAACAAACGTGTACTCATAAATAAATTCCTTGAAGAAAAAAGAAATCACATAACGTGATAAGTCGGACTAACCTGAGCGTTGACTGCTTTAAGATAAACAACATCGCCAGGCGTGGTATTCAGATCCAGCTTTACTGGCGAGGCCAGACGTTCAGCCGTTATTAGCAGTTGGCCGTCTTCAGGCCGTGGGAGCATGACAGCCTGGAAGTTTTTAGGTAACAGACTCCAGCTACGGGTGTCGGCTTCGGTGGTCAGGCTTTGCGCGACACCAGCAGCCCATCCCAACAGAATATGGTTATCCTGAAGCTGCTTTTGCGCTACGGTTTTGATGGTGGCACGGGTAATTTCACGAGTCAGAATCAGTGGGAACTTTTCTTTAAAGTCAGCCTGTATGATTCGGTCCATGTCCGCGATAGCGCTGGCAGAAATATCGTTTACCGCAAATGGGCCCAGCGCATCGGGGCGTTCTTTTAATTTAGGCAGGGCAATGCCGGTGTAACTGACATTACTGGAAACCAGAAACAGCGGCAGATTGATTTCAAACGCTTCTTTTTGGGTGGCTTCCCCATTTTCGATAATAACCCAGACAAAGTCTTCTTTGGCCATGTGGTTGGCACGTAGGCTTTTCGCATACTCTAATGACTGCTGCGCTGCCGGCGAACCGGTCAGTGAAACTACCCGCTCAAAGCTGTCGATAGCTTTTTCAAGGTCGGCACCATCTGTACCGTGACGCAAGAAGAACAAACCATGCATATAGGTTGAGAAGGGATTGATATAGCCATCGTAGGCTTGCCAGGCCGACATATCGACGCCCTGTTCAACCAAAATCTTATTTGCGCTGTTTAACGACTTATCGACACTTTCATCACTGGCCTCTTCTTCTTCCTGTTTTTTAGCCAGTTCTTCTTTTGTTTCATTGATCTGGCTGGCAAAGAACTCGGCTGCACGGCGCTGGCGATCATCGGCACGGTTCCACTCCACCCGCGCATTTGCAATATCACCCATGGCTTCAAAATTAATGGCTTTATAGGTATTCACCATTACAGCATCATACAAAGTCTGCTCATAATCCAAGAAGGTATCATTGGTAAGCATGGAACCGATTTGCTCGCCGCCTTTTTCGAAAAGGTTTTCGGTATCTTCGGCATACATTACATCTTCGATCATATCGAAGTATGTCGTGCTGGCGTCAAAGTCACCTTTCATTCGGTACAGCAGGCCTGTTTGCATGGCCCACAGCTGATCATCTACCGTGTTATCTTCAGGATCAAAACCAGACTCTTTCTGCGCTTCAAGCAGCGCGCCGTCCAGATTATTCTGAGCCAGATTGGTTGCAAATGGAGAGACGCTGTTGCCGGTAAGATCTGAGGTGGTTACGCAACCAGTAAGTAGTAGCGCAGGAATAAGTGACGCAGCCAGGCGTTTCATTTTCACTTCCTTATGAATAGTAAAAAAAGATTAGTTTATTTTGAGGTAGTCCATATATCTGGCTATTAGTGTTCCTGATTTGCGACGACGAGGCAATAAAAAAGATCACTTTGATTCGCTAAAAAAGCAGAAGATTTTGTAGCTGCGACTAAAATCGACCTCGTTTTGCGAGTGTAAAAGTATACTTTCAGCAATGAAGTCTTAGCTGGAGTAAAGTTTGTAAAGCAGATGCCAATACTTATTATTAAGGGCATTAAAAAGGTAGTAAGCATTTACATTTAAAGATATCGATTACTGAATAAACGCCGTAAAAGGTATATTTTGAGAGGGCCGCGTGGGGTAAAATGCATTAATACTTAAGTATAGTTTTGGATAAACTAATGGCGTCGCTGGTTAGCTACGCCACCCATAGCCCGTAGCTAACCTATATCTATCACTATAAAAAGCTATATCATCGCCACACACTGTGTTCGTCCAGCGATACCCACTGTGCGGCCGCCCTCTTACGTAATCATAATTACCCGAAAGTCATTCACATTAGTACGGGTAGGCCCGACATCAATATGATCATCTAACGCAGCAAAAAAGGGAAAGCTGTCATGATTGGCCAGCAGGGCTTCGATATCCAGACCCTGCTTCCGGACACGCATCAGTGAAGTAGCATCAATAAAACCACCGGCCACATCTTTGCTGCCATCTACGCCATCAGTATCTGCAGCCAGAGCACTGATCCCTTTTGCGCCCTCAAGGGCCTGGCACAAACTCATCAGATACTCCTGATTAGGGCCGCCCTGCCCGTCGCTGTCTCCCAGTGTCACGGTTAACTCACCACCGGAAAAGAGTAATATCGCCTCACCCTGCTGCTTATACTTAAGCGCCAGTTCGGCGTGGCGGCGAGCGACTTCCCGCGCTTCACCGGTTTCTTCAATACTTATGATCTCAGTCTTCCAGCCATCGGCCTGGGCCACCTCTACCGCCGCGTCTAACGAGCGCTGAGCATTGGCGACGATCTCATAAATTCCTTCAACCTGAGGCAATGGCGGGGCCTGCTCAAGATGACGGGTCACGGCATTATCTTCTGGCCACTGGTAATGTTGTAAAATGTCCAGCGCCTGCGCCGGCGTCGAGCTGTCAAATACAGTGGGGCCTGAGGCGATTATCTGCGCATCATCGCCGGTAACATCAGAGATCGCCAAGGTGGTCAGCTGGCCATTACAGGCCGCCGCCAGACGCCCGCCTTTAAAATCAGACACATGTTTGCGAACGGTATTCATTTCTTCAATTGTTGCACCACTGCGCAACAAAAACCGATGCAGCGCAAGCTTTTCTTCCAGTGTAATATCGCCTGCCGGTAAACAGGCCAGCGCCGAGCCGCCACCGGAAATAAGAAATATCACCTGCTCGTCTGCCGGAACCTGACTGGCAATATCCAGCAGGCGGCGGGCAGCATGCTGACTATTTTCATCAGGTACCGGATGCGCTGCCAGCATCACTTCGATAGCGCCCGTGGGCTGAGTGCTCTGGTAACCATAGCGAGTAACAACTGCCCCATAGGCATTGTCTTTGAAGTACGCATAAGCCTGAGCGGCCATATCCGCCGCGGCTTTCCCCGCCCCAAGAATACACACGCGCTGATCCGGAGAAAAACGTTTAAAAGCCTCCGGCAAACAATACTGGGGTCGACACGCATCAACCGCAGTCTGATACAGCGAACTCAGATATTCTTTAGACATAAAGGCTCCTTTCCAACAGTGTTAGTACGATGCTATAAAAGCGTATTGTATGATGAATGTAAGTGATAATGCCTATCACAGTACGACGGTGTGGTAGTTAATACCCGGATAAATTCTATGTGGATTGCCGAAACCGATTCCGGCTACTGTGCGGCGTACAGAACAGGCCATAAAGCCCGGCAACCAAAGCCCTTGTTGGCTTTAGTTACCGGGGTGATACAAAACGGCGCCTGACTCTGTTATTCCTTCTTATCGGTTTGCTCGTCAGAATGGAACAGGTCCACACTGGCCCCTGGTTGCACTCTTTGAGCATGCAAAAAGTGCATATGGCGTTCAAAGTGGTCCAGCATGTCGTCAATCACCTGACGTTTAGAGTAGCCCATCAGGTCGTAGCCCTGGCCACCTTCAGACAGCAATGCTTCGACCCGGTAATAATGCCCGCTGCTTTTCGCCGAACGCGTGGCAAACGCCGGCATCAGATGTTTACGTGGCCGCAGCTCGTAATAAAAGTCCTGGGCATTATCCAGATTGACTTTCAGCGCCTGGAATTGGCCATCATCATCACTGCCTTCAGAAATATCCACTTCCAGCTTACGCTCTTCCAGAGCCTGCTGAACTTCCTCCATTGCCGGCCAGGCTACGCCACTTAAAAATTCATCGCATTGTTTTTTGTCAGGAAAACTGACAAACCGCTGCAATCTGTGGGTCCAGCTTTGACCACTTTCATCATGGGGCAGCCGGGTGGGCAGGTTCAGGTCGCTGGTTTGCTGCTTAAGCCCTTCTACCCTTAAAGCTTTGAACAGCCCCACCATCATCAAACACAAAACGATTGCAAACGGCAGCCCCGTCACCACCACTGCACTTTGCAGGGCAGTCAGACCATCGGCCAGTAGCAATGCAATGGTCAGCAAGCCAATAATGCCCGCCCACATTATGCGCATCCAAGAAGGGGCATCACTGTAAGGGTCTTTTAGTATGGAGGTCAGGTTCGACAATACCAGCGAACCAGAGTCACCTGAAGTGATGAAAAATACAAAGGCCAGTATACTCACCACAATGGTGGTAAACCCAGCCCAGGGAAGGCGTTCCATAAACATATAGATAGCTGATCCCGGGTTGTTCATCGCCTGCTCGCCAAATTCCGTGGCGCCTGCCATCACCATATCCAGCGCGCTATTGCCCATTACCGACATCCACACGATCATAAAGGTTAAAGGCAGAATCAGGGTACCAGCCACAAACTCAGCAATGGTGCGGCCCCGGGAAATACGCGCCAGGAACAGACCAACAAACGGACCCCAGGCTATCCACCAGGCCCAGAAAAAGACCGTCCAGGCATTCAGCCAGTCAGTAGGGGGGTTAAAAGCATAAGTATTGAGCGACATGCTGATAAAGTCAGACACATAGTCACCAATATTAAGTACCAGGGCATTAAGCAAGAATCGGGTTTCACCCACAAATAGCACAAACAGCATCAGCAATACCGCCAGTGCCATGTTAAATTCGGACAGGCGCCGGATGCCTCGCTCCACTCCGGTAACCGCGGAAATAGCAGCAAATACAATAACGACAACCGCCAGTGCCACCTGGGTTGCCAGCCCCTCCGGCACTCCGAAGACATGATTTAACCCATAATTTAGCTGAATGAGTCCTATCCCCAGACTGGTGGCCAGTCCGAACACGGTACCCAATACCGCCGCGACATCTACCGTGTGGCCTATAGGGCCATAGATTTTTTGTCCAAAGATAGGATATAGCGAAGAGCGGATAGCCAGCGGCAGGCCGTGTCGGTAGGCAAAAAAGGCCAAAGACATCCCCACCAGGGTATACACGCCCCAGCCAGACACCCCCCAGTGAAACAGGGTGAGTTTAATCGCATTACGGGCGGCTTCAGGATCGCCGCCCATCTCTACCGGTGGTGCCAGAAACTGAGTCACGGGTTCGACAATACAGAAGAACAACAGATCGATGCCAATGCCGGCGGCAAACAACATGGCGGCCCAGGTAAGAACGTGAAACTCGGGCCGGGTATGCTCCTGACCCAGGCGTATCTTGCCCCAGGGAGAGAGTGCCACCACCACCACGAATACCAGATAAGTAAAGATAGCCAGAAAGTAAAACCAGCTAAATGAAGAGGAAATCCAGGCCAGGGCCTGGCCAATATAGGAGCTGGCGGCTTCGGTGAAAAAAATTGCCCAAAAGGCAAAGGCGGTTATTCCTATCACCGAGCCGTGAAACGGAATTGGATTGACCCGAATTCGGGTATCAGGGCCAGCGTTTTCTGCTTTTGTTTTGTCCTGAACCATGGCGTTAAACCTCACTTAATTCTAAAGTGTCTGGCTAGACGCGACACGCCTTATATGTGTCGGTAATGGCAAAGAAAGCTACAATCCGAGAGGCTACAGCAGCTAAGGCTCCGGTTTCAGATTACAGCATAGTCGAAGCGTCAGTAGCGACGCACCTGTCTGACTTATACGTAAGAGTTTAGAATCAGATGAAAATTTTGTCATTTTTGTTTATGAGAACTTTTACCCCTGCCTGCGACCCAGGAGCCATCAGCAACCTCCTTGTGTAACCGGCTGCTGTCGCCAATTCTCTTCGAAAAGTATGTTAATGAACGCGTTGTACTTAAGGCTGCTGATGATATTGATAGCGTTTTTCTTACGATGGGCTGACGATAGACAAAGCCGGCAATGGCCGGCTTATGTGGCAGATACAATGAGCAGTAATCAGCTTTTGCTGTCATCACTCATACGAATTACCTGATTAGCCACCATCCGGGCATCATTAAAACCACGCTTTCGATTGAGCCATCCACTTTAATACGCTGACCATTAATACACTTTCTCTTTGAAGCCTATTACAGTGCTGGTTTACTTATGGGTTATTGCAAATACGCCAGTCCGGCGAAGGCAGCGACTCCTCCCAGAAACGGTAAAAAGCGACTTTTCCGTTCTTCCGGCAATTCTTCCTTGAGCACGTTTAAAATGATACTGCCGGCTAAAAATGCAAATAAACCATGAATCAACAGCTCGTTGATAGTGGTGGTCAGGCCGATGAGCCAGCCCAAAATGATACTGAAAGCCAGTATCCAGCGGCCATAATGGTGGTAACGCTGCTGATGATGCTCGCGCAAGCCGAAATCATTAACCAAAAAATGCAAGCCGATGGCCAGCGCATAAAATAACAGCCCGGTTAAGTCAGGATCTTCACGGTGCACCAACAGATAACCAATCAGGCCGTTATAAATCACAAAGGACGCCAGATGCACGCCAAAAGCGGTAAGCCGTTTAGGTTCTTGGTGTTGTTCATTCTGCCGGGCCGCTTTAATAAGTTTCTCTAATCCGTAGAACAAACACAGCCCGAACAACGCCAGTAGATAAGCCTGATGCTCCAGCGCCACCAGCCAATTGTCATGGTCGGTAAAGGCTTCCTGGACCTCAGCCATTTCAGGGAAAACCTGAATAAAGACATAGCTCACAGACACGCCCCCCGAAAAAGACAGCCACCGGCTACGTGGTACAGCATCCACAAACCGCAACCGACCTGCCTGAGTATGAATAAGACAAAAAATCATGATGGTAAAAAACTGTAACAGCAGCACCGTATTCCCCTGTTTTCGCAGCTGAACCTAAAAAGCATAATCTGGTACTTATCAGCCCGGAATTTTGGTCATTATGTAGAAGAAGTCCCTACGGCGAGCCGATACCGGCAGAGACAGGCCCAGACAAAGACGCGTTGAGACAAAGTCGGGCTTAGACAAAGATGAGCAAGGTACGAAAGACGTGGGATCCGAAGCAACAGAACGGCAAGAGACAAGCCGGTATCAGGCCCCCTATTACCGGCATAAATCATAAAAGGGGCTGGCGCCCCTAAACGCTAATTGGCGGCTGACCGCTGGGGATCCTCGGCCAGTTTAAAGTCCAGCTGTACCAGTAGCCCGGTCTGACGCTGGGCCTGCCCATTCTGGATTCTGGGTTTATACTCCCAGTGTTCAAAGGCTTTTTTAGCATTGTTATCAAAGACGCCGGCCGGCTCTGATTCAACCACCCGGATATTATCTGTAGCCCCTTCCTCGGTGATATCAAACTGTAACACTACAAAGCCTTCCACGTTCTTAGCGGCGGCAGCTTTGGGGTATACCGGGTTAACAGTTTTCACCGGGGTGGCATGGGTCGCCTCTGCCTTACTTACTTTGTGCTGTGGCTGAGTGGCAAGCGCCGTATTAGCGGTAACCGCCGACACCAGAAGTAACGCAGCCAGTCCACATAACTTACTGGCTGACACAGGTTGTTTAATTGCGTTTAATCGTTTGAACATAGTGCTTTTTTCTCCAAATGTAGGGTAAATAGAGGAGTGTTGCGAAGTATGCTCAGCACACAGCAAAAGCGCTTTTGCATAAAGAAATTTTTGAGTATTGGTTTTAGCGATAAGCACCCGGCTGTCGCACGCTAGCTCCTGATTAATTCTGAAAGAACGCATCCCCAGCCAGACCAGCGGGTTAAACCAGAAAACCATAGCAATCAATAGCGCCAGGGCATTCCAAAGCGGATCATGCTGACGTAAGTGAGTTTGTTCATGTTCCAGAATGAGCTGCTGTTGTTCAGAACAAAACAGGGCTTTGAAGTTTTCAGGTAACAGAATTTTAGGAGCAAAAAAACCAAATAACATAGGGGTGGTGGCCAGCGCAGAGTAACCGGTTTGCCTGGTATCGCTGTCAGTATATTGTATTGACCGGCTAAGCCGCCCGTATTGCAATAGAAAAAACAAACTCAGCGCCAGCACTCCTGTGCCCCAAATCATCAGCAACACCTGACTATTGGTGAGTTCTGCCGGGGGACTGGCGCCTACGATATAACGGCTAAAGCTGTTTGATGGCACTGCAATAATTTGGTGGGGCAGATTATTAAGTAACACCGTGCACGGCACCAGCAGCCACAAGCCATAGGTGAAGCGCGCCCCGAGTCTGGGGGTTAAAAAGTGCTCCAGTCCCACCAGTATCAGCAAGACCAGACATAGCGGCCCCTGTTGTTGCACAAGCCATTCAATCATTATCCTGCTCCCATTGCTCTATTAGCGCCTTGAGCTCATCAACATCCTGTTTTGACAAAGAGTTATGGTTGGCAAAGCCCGCTACCAGTGGCGCAATTTTGCCGTTAAACAAACGTGATACAAAATTGCTGGTTTCTTTCTTGTTATAATCCTCGCGGGCAATAAGTGGATGGTAAAGATACTGGCGCTGAAGTTTTTCAAATCCCAGTGCCTGCTTTTTCACTAATCTCCCCAACAACGTTTTTACCGTCTTATCGTGCCATTCTTTATTCTCATTAAGCCGTCTTACCACCTCGCCCGAGGTAACCGGATAGCCATTCCAGATCACATCCAGCACCTCAAATTCGGTGTCGGTAATATCGGGTTTTGAGGGATTGTTATTCATCTTGTTACCTGCGATTACATATGTAGTCAGTAACTTCAGATTACACCTGTAATCATAAATAACAAGCTATTTTTTAAACAATCTGGTTTTGGATTGGGCCCAAAGGTAAACCAAACCCTTGTGGAAAGCGTATGGCACCGCTATCAAAACAGGACAGTTTTTTATAAATAAAACTAAAAATGCTGATGCGGCGTAAGTTGTTACAATACACCTGCCCTGTTTTATACGGCCTTGTGGTCAGGCGTAACGGTTTTCTAACCACGCTCTGGCAGTTAATTTCAATATTGGTCCGCCGCCCGTCTCATCTTCGGTGGCAGGGCATCGTAGTCAAACACTTGTGTGGTGCGGCTACGTCATTCGTTATCATGTCTTTATTATGAAAATACCCTTTAGTGTTAACCGGTCGGTGTTTATTTCATCGGTATTAGTGGCGGTGGCTATTAGTGTGTTGGCAGGGCTCGCGCCCGAAGCTGTCAGTGCCCGGCTTGATGCCACGCAGGGCTGGCTGGTAGGTAAATTCAGCTGGCTGTATATATTGTCTGTAGCAATCTTTTTGCTGTTTTGTCTTTACGTAATGGTCAGCAAATTAGGAAATATCAAGCTGGGACCCGATCATTCCGAGCCGCAATACAGCTACGGCTCCTGGCTGGCGATGTTATTTTCTGCCGGAATGGGAATTGGCCTGATGTTCTGGGGCGTATCAGAACCAGTGATGCACTTCTTAACGCCCCCTACGGCTGAGGCGGGCACCGTGGACTCCGCCCGCCAGGCGGTGCGTATTACTCTGTTTCACTGGGGCATACATGCCTGGGCCATTTACGCTGTGCTGGCCCTGGCCCTGGCATATTTTTCGTTTCGCCACCGCTTACCACTACTTCCCCGAAGTATCCTTTATCCGCTAATTGGCGAACGTATTTATGGCCCGCTGGGCCATATTACCGATACTTTTGCCGCCGTAGGTACCCTATTTGGTGTGGCCACCGGCCTGGGCTTTGGGGTTGAACAAATCAGTGCCGGCTTATCCTATGTGTTTGATGCCCCAGGCACGCGGGACCAGCAGGTCCTGCTGATTGCAGTGGTCACCGGGGCTGCTATGATTTCCGTTGGCCTTGGGCTGGATGCGGGTATCAAACGCTTGTCTAACGTGAATATGGTGTTGTCGGTTACGCTGATGACTGCCGTATTGGTACTTGGGTCGTCGGCCTATTTGCTGACAACCTTTGTTCAAAACACCGGAAATTATGTCAGCGAACTGCTGCACAGTACTTTCAATTTATATGCGTATGATAAAAAAGAAGATTGGCTGGGTGGCTGGACCGTATTTTACTGGGGGTTCTGGATTGCCTGGTCACCCTTTGTCGGCACATTTATCGCGCGTATTTCAAAAGGTCGCACGATTCGTGAATTTTTAGTCGGCGTGCTGTTTGTGCCCACCGTTATCAATATCCTGTGGATTACCCTGTTTGGAAACACGGCTTTAGATATCATCGGTGAGCAAACTGATCATCCACTGGCCGAAGCCATAAACAGTGATATCGCTATTTCACTGTATGCTTTATTCGATTATCTGCCTCTAACCGGTATCCTGTCGGTGATAGCACTGGTGTTAGGTTGTACCTTCTTTGTCACCTCTGCCGACTCAGGAGCCCTGGTGGTAGATACCCTGACCTCCGGCGGACAGGTTGACACGCCGGTCACTCAGCGTTTATTCTGGACCGGTCTTATCGGGATAATTGCTGCAAGTCAGTTATATGCAGGGGGATTGCCCGCCTTGCAAACCCTGGTAATTGTTTCGGCATTTCCTCTGGTCTTTATTCTGCTGCTGGCTTGCTACACATTATTCAAAGCTCTGCGAAGCGATCAGCATTTACAATACAACGTACAGCAACATACCGGCACCATGCAGTTTGCGCAGGCCGGCGATGACTGGATACAGCGTTTAGATACCCTGATTGAACACCCTGCACAGTCTGCCGCAAATAACTTTATCGCCAATGTTGCTGAACCCGCCCTGAAACAGCTTTCAGAACAGTTAAATCAGCGTGGCGTTACTGCAAAACTGGTGGCCGATAAACAACGGGTTCGTCTTACCGTGGACAAACAGCTCGCCGAAGACTTCGCCTATGAAATCAGACTGCGGGAGTACTCAGTGCCCCAATACTCGAGCCAGCAGCAGAACCAGCAATATTTCCGGGCTGAAGTATTTCTGCTGCAGGGCGGTCAGCATTATGATGTATTTGGTTTCAGCCGCAATCAGGTTATAGCAGATGCGATCAGCCAATATGAACGCCATCTTCACTTTCTGCATATTGCCAATGGAGAAGCGGCAGAATCTCCGGCAAAAGTGTCTGATTAGCTATAGCAATTAACGGCAAAAAGGGTTCAAGGCAAGGTATTGTCAAACCAGTGTCTGACATCAACACAAAAAGCATCGCCTAATTTATTTTCTTCCTGGATGCTGATTATTATCAGTACTGCAACGCCCCCACAGCGATAAGCCTCACACCTATGCACGTAAGGTGGAGTGACTGTGGCTGTATCTTTATTGAACCAGTACGCCTTGCATTTGATGGTAAAGTTTAAAGAAGCTTTTCCCGATCTTCGCCAAACCTATGGGCATGAGGGCGCTTTTTTTATTTTTGGCACTATGAAGCCGTACCAATGTTTTCTTTTCAACCTTCTAAATATTATCTTGATTTGTGGTTTGTATTCTATTTAAGTCACAAAGATATTTTTAAACCACTTTATTCATAAACTTCAAAATTAAACCATTTACGAAGGTCATTATCTCACGCCATATCCGGTGGGTGACCATTACGTCTGGCTTTCTCTTCGAGATGACCAGAGAGCAGATAACGTCAACTAACAAATCGCGACCCTATGGAAGACCGTCACTACAGATTCGATGAAATTCGGTATTTATGTGTGCGGCTGACTAAGTAAGATCGTATTACCATAAACATAATATCTAGTTTCTATTGGTCTCCCCCCAAAATATAAACCCATCGCAGATTCCAGGAGGCTCATTCTTAATTATTAAGGCCCCTAATAGCGACTCATAAATCCTTATTAGTAACGTACATGTAGTAGATATAGTAACCCGGCAGATTAAAAACAACAGAAACAATAATCCACTGAAGAACATGATATCGCTTCAACTTAAAGTCAGAGTTAATAAGAACCATAAAAATTAAAAATAAAAGTAAGACGAAATAAATCATCAAAGCTATATGGCTAAACACTACTTTTGTCCAAAAGACTAATCCACCAAGCACTAACTAAGGTATGAAAACCAGCGTGCAGATAGCTTTCTACAAAGATAAGTAAAGCGATAACCACAATACTTTCTAGCAAAACCAGTTTTTTATACATAGCAACCATTATAAAGGGGCTATATAGCCCCTTTATCTTTTATTTTCCAAAATGACTTTACCACTACAAGCCACCGTATAAACGGAAGCTGCAGTAGATGCATTAAAAAGAAAGTGTGCAGCCAACAGGGGTAGGACTCCACCATTAACTTCTTCTAATTGTTCAATATTTAACTCAACCATTACGAAGTCCCTATTCATCTATAAAAGTAATCGCTATCGCCGCCACCTGAAAAGCATATACCGCTGCAATCGCGAATACCCCACCCCTCACACTTTCAATTTCTTCAGAGTTCAACTGATACATATAATATCCTTTTATTTAATCACGCTTGCTGTAAGTAACAAGCTGATAAAATTATTGCAGCAGAAGTAAACGGATGAAACTGTATGTTGATACAGAATATAAACCCCAAAAAAAAAGTCTAAATATCATCAAGAGCCAAATCTTGTGGCGCTAAGTAAATTGAATTACAAATAGGATCTGTTATCGATGATAGTAATCATGGCAAAGATAACCTGGTGTAACAGACAAGCTTCTGGAGGGGGGAAGGATTTTGAATCGCATTGAGCTACTGGTATTTACATCATGTATCGATAGCTGGGGCGTAACCTAACGCGAAAAACCAGGTGCGTATAGTGAGAAGATTAGCACCGGCGCAACGTCCGGTGAGGCTAATACTTTAACCCGCTCCGCACCAGCAGTGGTTCAGAACAGCCACCAGCCCGGTTGACTGATGGGTGTAAGACTCATTTTATCAAGGTTACTTATACCCACCCCGGCAAGCTGACTACGCCGAACATTTCAGTAGTTTATTTCTGAGATACCTTCGATACCGACCTATGTCCACCATATAATTCAGACAGAAAAAATGGCTTAGTTCGGAACCTGATTTATAGTTAAGAGTGGAGGTATAAAAGCCTCGGACACGGACCTCCCAGCTTACATGATAATAACTGGAAAGCGTCGATGAGGTTAAGATGCCCTTAATAAGGGGAGCAGGCAAGCGAGCGGTGCAGGCGTCAGTTGTTCATCGGACCTTTACACCGCGAATAGCATGTAATATTTACAGCGCTATGTAACCCCTCCCTTTGCAGGTTTCATCTAATATGTTCACCCTTCCTTTTCGGCATTTTTATTTTTTTCGGTTACGCCTGGTATGGTCGTGGTCGATTTGCCAAATTGACCTTTTAAAGCATCCACCCCTTCCTGAGGATTAGCGAGCGGGGTTAAATTTTTACGCCCCTTGCGACGCTCTTCGGTATCAATATCCATCCGCTGGTCCCGCTGCTTAATTAATTCGGGATTAGCTTCTCCGTCCCGATTAAATGACCAGGCGAGTTCTGGCTCCCCTAAAGGCAATGACTGGCTATCGCCCTTCTGGCCAGTGGACCAGGTATGCCAGGTTTTTCCATAGCTATTCATTTTGCTTTTCATCAATTCGTGGTCCGCTTTTTCGGGTAAGCCAGGAGCAACTAACTGGCCTGACAATATTTCCCCATTGTGCGGATGCCAGTAAGCCTTTTCTTCTTCAGGTAATTGATTGAAAAGACGTTCTGAAATGATGTACTCAATACCGTTAAGATTAGCATTTTGCGTATTACCATCGAAGAGCGCGCATTGGGCAAAGTCTTCGTTAACCTGATTGCAAAAATGGTGTGCTTCCATTTGCTTATTAGGGTTGTTTTTCATGGGATGAAAACCTACCAGGTACACATTCATCGGTTCTAACGGGGCGTTGGTCTGCAACGTGGCAGCGCCGGCTTCCAGCACTTCGGTTTTCACCGATTCGGACTTTCCTTGCACCTCAACCGATGGTTCGGTTTCTCCAAAGCCGGTACAACCGGAAAGCGTCAGCGCCATCCCCATAGAACCCACCAGCATTCTTAAAGAGACTTTTCCGGTATCCGGAAAGCACTGATTACTTTCAGAGCGCTGGTTTTCTACCTTTGCGGAATAAGTGGATAAAGCAGACATCTAATACCTCCTGTATCGTTTTGCATTGAAAATGTGCTGCCAGAAGCAGTAGCAAAAAAAACAAATGCAGAAGACATGCCAGATCGTTATTAAAGTTGATGACGCTACCCGCAAAAACTGGTTGCAAAACCTTGCGGGTCAGCCTGCACTCCCCCTCAAGGTTGTACAAGGAATCTACTATGGACACCCACCCTCTATGACATTTCGCATCCATCTATCATGGATAACAAACCATAACGGACACTCACTTTGAGCAGGATTCAAGAGCACTCTTTGGGCCAGCTACGGCTCGTATTCCTGTTCAATTCAGACAGTGAGCGAGCATTTTATATGCTGCTTCGGAATCAAAAACGTACAATTGGACACCCACCTCAAGTACGTACAATTGGACACCCATCCAACTCAAGAGTCGGGCTCAAGTGTGGACACTCATCTCAACGTACGTCACAGGCTAAAAGTTGCAAAACCTACTATAGACACCCACTTTCATACCATTCGGGACAGCCATTAAATTTAATCCGGCTTCAGCCTTTCGGACTCGCCTATCTGTTACTTCAACACAGCCACGCTGTTAAACACGTCACCCCTGGTTTTATCACAAAGCAATCAGCGATTACCTCAGCCCCCGGCGGGCTATTTTCTCAGGTGTATTTCTGCCGTTATCTTCCTATCGCTTTCTTTCTGTCCTGTCCTTTCCTTCCTGCACTTACCTTCCCTCTCTGACTACTCTTACTTTTCTTACCAGCCTGACTCTCGACTTTTAGGCTCGCTGTTGTACAGTGAGATTTTCTGAACAAGTGAACAGCTGAGGCGGTGAATGACAAAAGGTATAGGCGGGAAAACCAGACAAGAGGCTTTAAACGAACTTTCGGATATGACTGACGACCTGTTACCGATACAGGCCAGCGAGCATAGATTACGGATCGAAAAAGCCCAGAGTTATATGCAACAACACGATATCGGGGCCCTGTACCTTAATGCTGGCACTAATATGAGTTACTTCACCGGTATGCAATGGTACGCAAGCGAACGCTTAGTCGGGGCTATTTTACCTGCAAGCGGCAAACCGGTGTATATTGCACCTACCTTTGAGATTGACTCCTTGAATGAACGCAAAGTCGTGAGTGGCGACATAGTGGGATGGCAGGAACATGAAAACCCCTATGCCCTGTTTGCAGACTTACTTGAGCAAATCGATACCGCAGGCGGAACAAAGGTAGCCGTGGATGAGTCTACCCAGTTTTTCATGGTCGATGGCTTCAACAAAGCACTTGCTGATGCCTCTCGTATTATAAATGGTGCGGAGGTCACTGCTTTTTGCCGAATGCATAAATCCGCCAATGAATTAGCACTCATCCAGCGAGCTATGGATATGACACTTGCTGTTCAAAAAGCCACAGCCAGCATTCTGTATCCGGGTATTTCAACAACCGAAGTAGAGCAGTTTATTGATGAAGCCCACAAAAAAGTGGGTGCCAGTGGCAGTTTCTTTTGTATCGTGCTGTTCGGCAGAGCTACCTCTTTTCCTCACGGTGTTAAAAATCCCCAGGTACTGAAAAACGATGATTTGGTACTTATTGATACAGGATGCAAGGTCCATGGTTATCTTTCAGATATCACCCGAACTTATTGTTTTGGCCCCCCGGACGAGCGCCAAAAGGCTATGTGGGAAAGCGAAAAACGCGCGCAGTTAGCAGCGTTTGCCCAAGCTGCGACAGGTGTTACCTGTGGCGAGGTAGATGCAGCCGCCCGCACCAGCTTAGAACAGGATCAATTGGGCCCTGACTACCACTTACCTGGTCTACCCCATCGCACCGGGCATGGTATCGGTATGGACCTCCATGAGTGGCCTTACCTGGTGAAGGACAACCCTCATAAATTAGCTCCGGGGATGTGCCTGAGTAACGAGCCCATGATAGTAGTGCCCAATGAATTCGGTATTCGGCTGGAAGACCATTTTTATATCACCGAAGACGGTCCTCGCTGGTTTACTCAGCCCAGCAACTCTATAGATGAGCCGTTTTCTTAATTTAGAAGAGCGAGATTGCAGTAGTGGGGGGGCACTTGTGAATCATTATCCAAGGCGCTCCACTATTCTAAAACGAAACCTGAAAAGCGATATAACCTGTGCTTATTGATTACAACTCAAACTTACAAGCATGTACCTGCGCAAGGTCGCCACAACTCCTATATTTTTAGTTCAGGAAAACTTGGTCTACTGTGCGTTGATTGGTATTCCCAGGGGGCTGGCCCAAGTACATTCGATGACAAATTAATGCTTTACCTCTATATCAGAATTTTTGCTTTTGCGACTCCTGCCCTCCCCATTCCCCGAAGACCGTATTCTTTTTTACATTTGGTGAGAAGAGGTGTACTTGATATTTATCATCTTTGTATAAAGCAATGCCAGCCTTTATATTACGGGGTACTGAGCCGACAAAAAGACTCGTCATCCCCTTTTTGCATTTCTAGTTTCAACCATTCGATTACCTGACGCTTATTATGGGTAAAATCCCGGTTATTTGGGTAAAGTAAAAAGTAGCCATCATCTTCAGAAAGCTCCATCTTTCGTAACAAGATTAGCTCACCATTGGCTAGTTGGTTTTCAACAAGTATATGTGGAGAAATACATATGCCCTGTCCTGCCAGAGCTGCATCTATAGCTAAGCTGGTTTGTTCAAACCTGAGAACTTTTCTGGCGTTTGGCAAATCAGCTTGTTTAGTGAGTTTACTCCAATTTTCGTGCGCATCTTCAATCAATCGGTGGTTTGCAAAATCAGATAATCGCTGAATTTTTTTATTTTTATCGATATAGGAGGGGCTGGTCACCGCACAAAGATTAATTCGTGATAAGCGCTCCGCATGCAAATTACTCTCAAAAGGGGGTCTTGAGAACCTAATAACAAAATCCGCGCCGTCAGTTCCGAAATGTATTTTCTTTTCACTCGCAATTATTCTTAGCTCGATATCTGGAAATCTATCATTTATTTCATTCATACGGGGCAGCAGCCACCTCGCCCCAAGCGAGGGAGGAACACTTACCACTAGTTGTTGCGGAGTAATTGTCATAGCTCTGGTAGCCTCATCGATAATCGTCAATGCGGCTCTTATTGAATGCTGATAGTTCAAACCTGCTTCGGTAAGCTCAAGCCCTCTGGCCTGGCGGGTGAAAAGCTTTGTATCAAGGTCAGCCTCTAATTGCCGTATACGCTGAGCTACGGCACTTTGCGTAAGAGCTAGTTCTTCTGCTGCAAGCCTGAAATTTTGGTGTCTGGCAACTGACTCAAAAATTCTCAATGCATTGAGGTTAGGTAACATAGAGTCCACTATTCCTGTAGATTTTCTACAGCCTAGCACAATTTAATATCACTGGTAGGTCGCTTGTTAAGGGTGCAACCTATAACGCTATAATTGACTGTAGCGGGTGAACCTTTATGCAAAGATACATTACTTTAGGCGCTTTTATTTCGCTGGGTATTATCTGGGGTAGCAATTTTATATTTATGAAATGGGCAGCTGAATCCATAAGCGCCACTCAAATTACACTACTGCGGGTAGCTTTCGGCTTCGTTCCTTTAGTTTTCGTGGCAATGTTTTCTCGCTCTATGCGGCGGTCCCATCTTCAATATTGGTACCATTTTGTGGTGATGGCCCTATTGGCCACTGCGCTTTATTATTTTGCCTTTGCAAAGGGAACCACGCTGTTCCCGTCGAGCGTGGCGGGTATGCTCAGTGGTTCAATACCATTATTTACATTTCTTGCTGCTTTGATTTTCTTAAGCGGAGAACCTATCAATAGAAACTCAGTTGTCGGCATTCTGTTAGGGTTTTCAGGAGTGGTATTAATTGCTGAACCCTGGAGTACGGGTACCGGGCAGGTAGATCTGAAAGGCGTACTTTATATGACTGGTGGTGCGCTAAGTGTGGGATTGTCATTTGTATATGCGCGCAAATACGTTAAACCTTTAGATATTAATCCAATAGCACTTGCGACTTATCAAACCGGACTTGCGCTGCTCATGTTGCCAATTGTAACCGAAATCCAGGGATTAGGTTTAGTATTTAACGATACAAAAGCATTATTGGGTTTGGTTCTGGGGCTGGGCATTTTAGGTACCGGCTTTGCCTATATTATCTATTATTTTTTGGTTAACCGAATGGGAGCCATTGCCGCTTCAGGTGTGACTTATATTCCTCCTTTAGTAGCGTTAATAATAGGTGCTCTATTCATTGGAGGACTGTTACCCCGTCTGATCTACTAGCAATGAGCCTGATATTGATAGGGGTATGGCGAGTTCAAATAGCTCAAAAAAATTCTTCTAACAAGAGTTCGGGGAGCTGAATAATACGTACCCCGACGTCTTAACATTTTGGGTGTGTGCTTAAAAAATAATTTTTTATAAACTATTTTAAAAAACCTGATTTCTAAGCTGGTTAGTGTGGTGTAGATTCATTGCCATGATAAGAGGGCAAACAGGACAGTGGGCAAACAGGACAGTCACTTACAAGTCCCAGGTGGGCAAACAGGACAGTCACTTACAAGTCCTAGGTACAGTTGGGTTTTGAGCTAATTCGGGCACAATAAGGCACGGTTTCATCATGTTTGGAATTCCATGCCCAGACCACGTAAATCTCTTATTAACCTGGCAGATACCCCTTACTACCACTGCGTATCTCGCTGTGTTCGTCGTACATTTTTATGTGGTGAAGATACGCAGACAGGCAAAAGCTTTGAGCATCGTCGCCAATGGGTGGAAGACCGGTTATTATTTTTAGCTGAGGTGTTCTGCGTAGATGTCTGTGCCTATGCGGTGATGAGCAATCACAGCCATGTGGTATTGCGCATCAACCAGGAAAAGGCGGATTCGTTATCGGTAAAGGAGGTTATACGGCGATGGCACAAGCTTTACAAAGGCATGCTGTTGGCGCAAAGGTATATCAATCCCGCCGAGTGTGATTCGCTGTCTGAGGCAGAAACCGAAACGGTGAAAAGCCTTGCTGAAGTGTATCGCAGCCGATTGTTTGATATCAGCTGGTTTATGCGGTTACTCAACGAGTACATTGCCAGGCAAGCGAATAAGGAAGATGACTGTACGGGGCATTTCTGGGAAGGACGGTTTAAGTCTCAGGCATTAATGGATGAAGCATCACTTGCAGCCTGTATGGCTTATGTGGATTTAAATCCTGTGCGCGCCTGTTTAGCAAAATCACCGGGAGCCTCCGCCCACACCAGTATTCAAAAACGCATTCAGGCGGCGAAGTTCCATCATCAACCTCGTACCCTGCTTCACTTCACCGGGAACCCTAAAGGTACGTTGTCGGACGGGTTGCCTTTTCGGATTGAAGATTACTTCGCGCTCGTCGAACAAACCGGGCGTCACTTTCATTCAGATAAACGTGGAAAAATAGAGGATGCCGCCTCTCCTATACTCGCCCGAGTTGGGCTAGAGCATACCGATTGGAATACATTGGTCTGCGGAATTGAAACTGAGTTTAAGTCTTCAGTAAGTATCGAAAAGCTGAGGTCAAAACGCAGAAGAAACCAAAAATACAATTCAGCTTAAATACGCTAAACTTTCGCCTCCAGTCACAACCTATAATCTAATATGTATCGTTCAAAACTGGGCGCCGTGCATCCACTAGCTAGTGCCTTACTTAAAACCTATTTATGCATATAAACCTTTTTAAAGCCGTTCCAAGGTAATATATCGAGGCATTAACTTCGAAATAGTTAAGGCAATCAAGTAATACCTAAAGATTAACCGTAGATGTAAGAAGTGACTGTCCTATATTTTCACCTCAATGTGCTCCCGCCCAACGGCAGAGTCCGTCTTTCCGTACCAATGAATACCTCTGAACAAGCTATACGCTTGACTATTGTTCATAAGCTTGGCTGGATAAAGCGTCAGCAAGCTGATTTTAATGAGCAAGCCCGTCAATCAATTCGGGAAATGGTTAACGGTGAAAGCCATTATCTGTGGGGGAGACAATTACGTCTGAGTGTAAAGACCACTTCTGGGAAACATGCTGTTGTTCAAAACGGAAAGTCAAAGCTTGAATTAAGTGTGAGGACGAACACGTCTGTAGAGAACAAGCTGAAGCTACTAAATGCTTTCTACCGCTCACGGCTCCAGCAAAGATTAGAGAAGATACTACCCAAATGGGAAGAGCGATTGTCAGTGGCGCCTAATGCAATCGGCATAAAGAAAATGAAGACCAAATGGGGAAGTTGTAATACTGATACTAAACGAATTTGGTTGAATCTAGAACTGGCAAAAAAGCCTGTAGAATGTCTGGAATTTATCTTAGTGCATGAATTCGTGCATCTAATCGAACGCAGTCACAACAAGCGATTTGTCGCCTTGATGGACAAACACCTACCCGACTGGCGCGAACGGCGAAATCTTCTGAATAGTTTGCCGTTGGCTTATGAGGGTTGGAGTTATTGAAAATACCATATAATTCAGAAATATCGGGTTGAAATTGAAAAAATCATAACTATTTCAATACCAAATATACAAGGACAGATAATCTATGAAACAGGAAGACTTTCTTCGTCTTTATTTGAATGAAATCGAAGACGGCAATGCTGCACTCTTTGCAGGAGCAGGTCTTTCCATTGATGCAGGATATGTTGACTGGAAAAATTTGCTAACCCCGCTAGCAAACGAGCTAGGTCTCAATTTAGATCTTGAGCAAGACCTAGTCTCTGTTGCTCAATTTTTTCGAAATAGCAACAATCGTAATCGTATCACCCAAAAGCTAATCGACGAGCTGGGAACAGCCGCTAACCCGACGGTTAATCATGAAATCATCGCTTCCCTACCAATAAATACTATATGGACAACTAATTACGACAGGCTTATTGAAGACGCATTAAAGGCTGAGGGAAAAATTGTTGACGCAAAATACAACAAAGATCAACTAGCCAATACAAAGCGAGGCAGGGATGTAGTCTTATATAAAATGCATGGGGATATTGAGAATCCACAAGATACTACTCTCACAAAAGATGAGTATGAAAAATATCCTTTCACGCATGCACCGTTTATAACAGCTCTTTCTGGAGACTTGGTATCTAAAACATTTCTGTTCGTCGGATTCAGTTTTAGCGACCCTAATTTAGATTACATTTTAAGCAGAATTAGGGTTAATTTTAAAGATAACCAGAGAAATCATTATTGCATCTTCAAAAAAGTTGAAAGGCGCGATTTCGACACAGATGCTCAATTTGAAAACGGAAAAATAAAACAAGGACTTGTCGCTCAGGACTTGAATAGGTTTCACATTAATGTTGTCTTTGTTGAAAAATATAGCGAAATCACGGTTCTTCTGGAAAAGCTATATAAGCAGTATAAACGTAAAACAGTATTCTTTTCAGGATCTGCTGACGATTTTGGGCCGTGGCAAAAACACGATGTAGAAGAAGCTCTTTTTAAGCTTGGCTCTTCAATGGTTGACAAAGGGTTTCGTGTTGCGTCAGGAGTTGGTTTAGGTATTGGTAACCCATTAATATCTGGCGCTATTTCGTCGGCATATAAAAAGCAGCAATCGCATTTAGACGACCATCTTTTAATGCGTCCATTTCCGCAATTCATTAAAGACGATAAAGAAAGGGCTAATGTCTGGACGAGATACCGGGAGGCCATTATCGGTAAATCTGGTATAGCTTTATTCTTCATGGGCAACAAGCGAAACGGAAAAGAAACTGTGGATGCCAATGGTGTATTAGAGGAGTTTGAAATTGCGCTCAGTAAAGGTGTTTTTGTTATACCTATCGGTTGTTCAGGATTTGTCGCTAAAACTTTATGGGAGCGAGTAACAAACAATATCACCACCTATTATCCAAACGCCAGTGCAGACTTCATTGATAAGCTGACAGAAGTTGGCCAAGAAGTAGGCGGCCCAGCAGAAATTATTTCTCAAGTCACTGAGCTTTTGGAAATAGTAGTAAAGGAATAATTATGGCAAGGAAAATTTTTGTATCATACAAATATGGGGATACTAATGTTGAACCGTTAAGTGATAGCTTTTTTGACTCAACAAAGGCACGAGATTACGTTACAGAGCTACAACAGCTGCTAAGTGATAACAATGATATTTACAAAGGTGAAAATGACAATGAAGATCTTAGTGATTTTAAAGATAGCACAATTGAATCTAGGCTAAGAAACAAGATCTTTGATAGTAGCATAACAATCGTTGTCGTTTCGCGAGGTATGAAAGCATGGTTTGATGATGAAAAAGATCAATGGATGCCATGGGAAATTTCATATTCTCTTAGAGAGCTATCAAAGAATGGGCGAAGGAGTAAACCCAATGGGGTATTAATGCTTGTTTTACCGGATGAAGAGGGTGATTATGATTACTATATAAAAGAAAAGACATGTCCTTATTGCAATTGTCGCACACTCAAAACTGATTTTCTTTTTGGTATTCTAAGGAGAAATGTTTTTAACAGTAAGTCAATTGAAGAGGCAGATTGTGATAATCACAGCGGCAATACAGTTTATACAGGGGATCACTCGTACATATTATCTGTTAAGTGGGGTGATTTTAAAGAAACACCGACAACCTATTTAGACAGATGTGCCGAGCTTCGCGACAAAATTGACGACTTCAATATTTCCAAGTCCATCCACACCGATTAAAGCTGGCCACTCGGCTGTCTATAGTTATTAAAAATCAAAAAGCCCTTACTTTAGCAGTAAGGGCTTTTTAAAAAACTAAATGCTAACGGGTAACTTCTTTATTAACGGGGAACCCGATATTTCTATCGGGTAACTTAGTTAATTGTCACAACAAGAACTCACTCGTCACGATAAGTATCGATCGAGGGGCATGAGCACATCAGGTTGCGGTCGCCGTAGACGTCATCGATACGGTTTACGCTGGGCCAGAATTTATTTCGCGCTACGGCGGCTACCGGATAGGCCGCCAGTTGGCGATCGTAACCGCGGCTCCAATCGCTATCGCAGATATCAGCCAGGGTATGCGGGGCATTGTGCAGCGGGTTGTCTGTAGCATCCCACTCGCCGCTCTCTACCTTGGCAATCTCCTGGCGAATACTGATCATTGCCTCCACAAAGCGGTCAAGCTCATATTTGGCTTCCGACTCAGTAGGCTCAATCATCAGCGTGCCGGCCACCGGAAAGCTCATGGTCGGCGCGTGGAAACCATAGTCGTTCAGGCGCTTGGCAATATCCATTTCGCTCACGCCGCTGCCGTCTTTAAGCGGACGCAGATCGATGATGCATTCGTGGGCCACCCGACCGTTACGGCCTTTGTAGAGCACGTCAAAATGCCCTTCAAGCTGTTTGGCGACATAGTTGGCATTCAAAATAGCGACCTGAGTCGCTTTACGTAAGCCTTCGGCGCCCATCATTTTGATGTACATGTAGCTGATCGGTAAAATCGAAGCACTGCCCCAGGGCGCAGCAGATACGGCGCCACAATCCTTACCGGCATCATCAATATCAATCACCGTATGATTGGGTAAAAACGGTGCCAGGTGCGATTTCACACCGATGGGGCCCATGCCTGGGCCACCGCCGCCATGGGGGATACAAAAGGTCTTATGCAAATTTAGATGCGATACATCTGAACCAATAAAGCCAGGGGCGGTGATACCGACCTGAGCATTCATATTGGCACCATCCATATACACCTGGCCCCCGTACTGATGCACGATGTCACACATTTCGCGTACGGTTTCTTCATAAACCCCGTGGGTAGATGGGTAAGTGATCATGGCACATGACAGGTTATCACCGACTTCTTCAGCTTTGGCGCGCAGGTCGTCAAGGTCGACGTTGCCGTTTTTATCGCAATTCACCACCACTACTTTCAGGCTTACCATTTGTGCTGACGCAGGGTTCGTACCGTGGGCAGAGCTGGGGATCAGGCACACATTCCGGTGCCCTTCACCGCGGCTTTCATGATAACGCTGAATGGCCAGCAGGCCGGCGTATTCACCCTGAGCACCGGAGTTTGGCTGCATCGACATGGCATCATAACCGGTGATGCTGATAAGCCACTCTGCCAGCTCAGCAATCATTTCATGATAGCCACTGGCCTGATCAAGGGGGGCAAACGGATGCAATTGTCCAAACTCAGGCCAGGTCACCGGAATCATCTCGGCGGTAGCATTGAGTTTCATGGTGCACGAGCCTAACGAAATCATCGAGTGGTTTAACGCTAAATCTTTATTTTCCAAAGACTTAATATAGCGCAGCATCTCGGTTTCTGAATGATACTGGTTAAAGACTTCGTGGGTCAGAATATCGCTGGTGCGTACCAGATCAGCTGGGATCGACTGCACATTCTGGGTGGTCACCTCGCTATCCAGCTTTTCAACATCCAGGCCATGCCCATCGCCCAGCAACACATCAAACAGTGCCTGTACATCATCACGAGACGTGGTTTCGTCAAACGCGATACCCACTGCGCTGTCTAAATCAGCACGCAGGTTCAGGCCTTTTTCGTAGGCGCGTTGCAGAATCTGGTCTTTGTTATCGGTCAGTACCGTCAGGGTATCGAACCAGGTCGCATGCTTAAGCGCCAGGCCTTTTTGTTTCAGGCCGGTGGCGGTGATATCCGCTAAGCGATGGATTCGCTGAGCGATGGTTTTAAGGCCCTTGGGACCATGATACACCGCATAAAACGACGCCATATTGGCCAGTAACACCTGCGCTGTACAGATATTTGAGTTGGCTTTTTCACGGCGGATATGTTGTTCACGGGTTTGCAGCGCCATGCGCAGTGCCGGACGGCCACGGGTGTCTTTACTGACCCCAATAATACGGCCCGGTAACGAGCGTTTGTAGCTGTCGCGGGTGGCAAAAAACGCAGCGTGAGGACCACCATAGCCCATAGGTACACCAAAACGCTGGGCACTGCCCAGGGCTACATCGGCGCCCAGTTCCCCGGGAGACTTCAGCATCACCAGGCTCATCAAGTCGGCAGCCACGGCGACAATCCCTTTTTTGGCCTGTACCGCGCTGATGATATCACGAATGTCGGCCACTTCCCCGGTGCTCGACGGGTACTGCAACAAGGCACCGAATACATCGTGTTCGGCCGCTTCTTCAGCCGGGCCACTGACAATACCAAAGCCAAACATCTCGGCCCGGGTTTCTACTACGTCACGAGTCTGCGGATGCACATCATCGGCAATAAAAAACAGGTTAGCTTTTTTATTTTTGGAAACCCGTTTGGCCAGGGCCATTGCTTCGGCTGCGGCGGTCCCTTCATCCAGCAGTGAAGCTGAGGCCAGCTCCAGACCGGTCAAATCGATAGTCACCTGCTGAAAGTTCAGAATGGCTTCTAAACGACCCTGCGCAATCTCTGGCTGATACGGGGTGTAAGCTGTATACCAGCCCGGATTTTCCAGCACATTGCGCAAAATAACATTTGGCACATGGGTATCGTAATAACCCATACCAATAAAGGAGCGATTGATTTTATTTTTGGCGGCCACCTTTTTCAAGGCACTCAACGCATCAACTTCGGTCGCGCCCTCGCCGGTTTCAATCGGTTTGTCCAGCTCGATGCCGGCAGGTACGGTTTGTTGAGTAAGATCTTCTAACGAGTCGGCATTGATCGCCTGCAGCATCTCGTTGATCTCATTTTCGCCCGGGCCGATATGGCGGCGAACAAAATCGTTTTTTTGCTCTAGCTGAGCCAGCGTAATGGAGGTGTCTGTCATAACAATTACTTAAGCATGTCCACTTGTTCGTGAAAGAAAAAAGGGGCGATTGTGTCGGCCCCTTTTACTTCATATAAATAATGACTAAGCAAATTCTGGCGAAGACTTACTCTTCGTCAATTGAAGCCTTGTAGCCGTCGGCATCCAGTAAACTTTCTACTTCTTTCGGATCGTCAGCTTTAATTTTGAATAACCAGCCATCGCCGTAGGGGTCAGAGTTGACCAGCTCAGGCGAGTCTTCCAGATCTTCGTTTACCGCAATCACTTCACCGGTAAGCGGGGTGTAAACATCAGAGGCGGCTTTTACCGACTCTGCCACGGCGACGTCATCGCCCGTGCTGACTTTGTCGCCTTCATCAGGTAAATCGACAAAAACCATATCGCCCAATAATCCCTGTGCATGCTCAGAGATGCCAACGGTGAACACACCATCGCTCTCGGGACGTACCCACTCGTGAGTGGCGGCATAGCGTAAATCTTTTGGAATGTTGCTCATAGTATATCCTGATGTTTAAATTGTTAGTTATAAGACACTTTTACCATTGCGAACAAAGCTAGGCTTGACCACGTCTACTGTAACCCACTTTTTGCGCATTTCCACCTCTACCGTTTCAGGCGAGCCGGCTGGAATACGGGCCATGGCAATCGCGTGTCCCAGTGTGGGCGAGAATGTACCTGAGGTGGTGATGCCTTCGCCATTGTCGGTTTTGACCTTTTGACCGGCGCGCAATACACCTTTTTCTTTCATCACCAGGCCCACCAGTTTGTCGGTGCCCTGCTCTTTCTGTTGTTCCAGGGCGCTGCGACCGACAAAGTCGCGATCAGCCGGTTCCCAGGTGATGGTCCAGCCCATGTTGGCCGCCAGTGGCGACACGGTTTCATCCATGTCCTGGCCATATAAGTTCATGCCGGCTTCCAGACGCAGGGTATCACGGGCGCCTAAACCACATGGCTTAACGCCGGCATCTAACAGCTCTTGCCAGAACTGACCCGCACGGGCTTTTGGTACCATGATTTCATACCCGGCTTCGCCGGTATAGCCGGTGGTGGCGATAAACAGGTCTTCGGCCTGTACCCCGAAGAAAGGCTTCATGCCTTCCACCGCTTCTTTTTGCGCGGCGCTGAATAAGGTTGCTGCTTTTTCTTTGGCGTTAGGCCCCTGCACCGCAATCATGGCAAAATCCGGCTTTTCGGTAATGGTAACCTCAAAGCCTTCGGCTTTGTCCAGTAACCAGTTCATGTCTTTTTCGCGGGTAGCCGAATTAACCACCAGCCGGTAATTGGTGTTATCAAAATGATAGACGATAAGGTCGTCGACCACGCCGCCGGCTTCGTTCAGCATACCGCTGTAAAGCGCTTTGCCTTTGTCTTTAAGCTTGGCCACGTCGTTGGCCAGCAGATAGCGCAAATACGCCTGGGCCTGCTCGCCGGTAACATCAACAATGGTCATATGTGACACATCAAACATGCCGGCATCCTGACGTACCGCATGATGCTCTTCAATCTGAGAGCCGTAACTGATGGGCATTTCCCAACCAAAAAAATCTACCATTTTAGCCCCGGCTTCCAGGTGCTTCGCGTGTAGAGCCGTTTTGCTGGTCATACAATACAACCTTATCTTGTTATGTAAGTGTGAACAGCAGTATAGGGTGGCACTATAACGACAACAAATTGGAAATTTTTATGAATACATTTAAAATTGTTATCTAATGTTTATTGCATATCAGTAATTCAAATCTATATGAAACAGTTATCCTTGGACAACTTACGTACCTTTGTCACGGTTATAGAGCAAGGCGGCTACGCCAAGGCGGGCGAGTGGCTGGGCCGTTCGCAGCCTGCAGTGAGCCTGCAGATTAAAAAACTGGAAACCCAGCTGGGACGCAAATTGTTTTCCAAGGTCGGCCAGCGCCATACGCCCAGTGCCGACGGTAACTGGCTGTACGCTAAAGCCCGGGAATTATTAGCGCTCAATGATGATATTTTTCGGGCTTTAAATCCGGCGCCTCTCAGTGGTCGGTTGCGGCTGGGCATACCCAGTGAATTTGCGTCTACCCTGTTACCCGGTTTAATTGGCGAGTTTTCCAAACGCTACCCGGATGTGTCCCTTGAAGTTACCTCCGCGCTAAGCCGGGACTTATTGCATCACACCCGCCGGGACAGTTTTGATTTGATTCTGGCGCTGGCCAATCCTCAGGAACAAACCGAGGGCGAGGTTTTATTACAGGATGACATGGTGTGGGCCGGCGATATTACCCGAGGGTTTGGCGGCGATACCATTTCTCTGGTGTTGGCGCCCGATGGCTGTGTTTATCGAAGCCGGGTCATTGAGCAGTTAAAGCGCCAGACCAAAGCCTGGAAAATCACCTATACCAATGCCGATTTATCCGGCCTGGTGGCGGCGATTGGTCAGGGGCTGGGCATTACCGCGCTGGCGCGTTCCAGCATGCCGGACAATCTGATGGTTTTAACACACCCTAATCTTCCACATCTGGGGCGGGTTAATATTTGTCTGTTTAATCTGGATACCCAGCATCCGGTGGTCAGCAAAACGCTGGCCGACTTTATCAAATCGCGGCTGACCACCGGTCCAGCGGTTAGCTAAACGCTAACGGAGCCAGTTCGCCCAACGGCTCCGCCAGGCTTTTGGGAGGCCGGGTGAACCATTGCGGACCCTTACTGTTCATATAGATACAATCTTCCAGACGCACCCCAAACTCGCCCGGAATATAAATTCCCGGCTCATTGGAAAAACACATGCCCGGCTGCAACGTGGTTTTTTCACCATGCACAAAATTCACCCGCTCGTGCCCCTGCATACCAATGCCGTGGCCGGTACGATGGGACAGCCCGGGAAGCTGGTAATCCGGCCCGTACCCCTGCTTTTTATACAAACTGCGAACGGCATCATCGACGCTACCGGCAGTATTCCCCAGCTGAGCCTGTTCAAACGCCACCTGCTGACCTTTACGTACACTGTTCCAGACCTGCTGCTGCTTGTCAGTAGGCTCACCAAATACAAAGGTACGGCTAATATCAGACTGATACCCATGCACTGCGCAGCCACAGTCCATCAGTACTACAGAGCCTTCTTTTAACACCTGCTCTTTGCGGGTGCCGTGAGGATAAGCACTGCCTTCATTAAACAGCGCCATGGCCCACAAATCGCTGCCACCAAGTTTTTGTTGAGCCTGCTGCATCAGGTTTTTCACATCCGCCTGCGACATACCCGCTTCCAGCCGTTCATACACATGGGTATAAGCTTTTAGGGTGACCTCATTGGCCTTATGCATCAGCCGCAGCTCGTGATCGCTTTTGAACATCCGACACCCCAGAGTCACCGGTTCGGCCGAGACATTCTGCATATCAGGTAACAGTGGTATCAAACCATTTAATACAAAATAACGAACACTGGCTTCAAACCCCAGTCGGCCCTTATCCACCTTACGATCTGCAAGGATTTGCGCCACCTGTTTAAACGGGCTTTCATGTTCCTGCCACACCCGGATATCTTCGCCTACCTGCAGCGACTCTTCTACACTGGGCTTTTCAAAAAACGGGGTGACCACAGCGATATCCCCTTCCCGGGGAATAACCACCGCCGTCAGTCGCTCACTGCGCCACCATTGGATCCCGGTAAAGTAATCCATGGCTGCGCCGGGTTCTAAAATTATTGCGGCCACATCATTTTTGGCCATCAATTGCTGGGCTTTGGCTATACGCGCGCGGCGCTCTTTGACAGTTACCGGGCTCACCGACGCCGTAATATCAGCAATCTTGGTATCGGTATAAAACGGCTTTTTGGCGGTATCCTGTTGGGCAAACGAAGCCAGGGGAGCGGCAGCCAGGCCTGCTCCGGTAAATTTCAGAAAAGCGCGCTTATCCATGTTTTCACTCCGTGATAGTGGCAATAAAGATAATAGTATTAACTATCCCATCATGCGTGGGTCGCTCAGGCTTTGCAAACCTGAGCCTGGAACCCGGCGCGATTGGATGATTTAAGTGAGTACAGTCACGCCGCCCTAAAAGCCCATTGCCTGCTCAATCAGCTTTCGTTTTACCACCGGCAGCTCATTAGTTAATGCCAGACCGGTACTGCGAACCAGTTTTTTCAGCGGATTATCACCATCGAACAGAGCTTTAAATCCGTCCATCGCGGCAATCATTTTCATGGCTTCGGTTTTGCGGGCTCGCTCAAATGCGCGCAGGTGTTTATAGCGCCCCAGGGGCAGACCATTTTCATGCAGCTGCACCAGATGCTCCGCCAGTACTAATGCGTCTTGCATCCCCAGGTTAGCGCCCTGCCCGGCCAGCGGATGGATGGTATGCGCGGCATCGCCAATAATCGCCACCCCGTTGTCGGCCCACTGCCGGGCGTAGCGCATGGTCAGGGTAAACGCCCGCCGTTCACTTTCCAGCGCGACCGGCCCCAGCTCACTGTTACAGGCGGCGGTCATGGCATGGGCAAAGTCGGTGTCGGATAGCGCCATCAGCGCTTCGGCCTTGTCGGTTTGCTGCGACCACACCACCGAGCACAGGTTCGGATCGTTTAACGGCAGCAGCGCCAGGGGGCCATCCGGTGTAAAGACCTGCCGGGCACAAGCTTCGTGAGGCTGCGGTGTTCGGATGGTGGCCACAATGGCGCGATGATCATAGTCTTTGAATGTCTCAGCAAAGCCGGCATGTCGGCGCACCATCGAGTTGGCGCCATCCGCTCCCACCAGCAACTGACACGACACCACTTCATCGTTGCTTAACATCAGCATGGTTTCCTGATCACCCGCCAGAATTTTGTCTACCCCGGCTTCAATGAGTGTCACATTCGGTAAATGCTGAATTTGTGCTGCCAAAGCATTGGTTAACACCTGATTTTCAATAATATGGCCTAGCTGAGGGCGTTGCATATCACTGGCATCAAAATGAATATGGCCAAAACTGTCTTTATCCCACACGTGCATATGCTGGTAAGGGGCCGCCCGGTCAGCCGGTAAATACTGCCAGACCTGCAAACGATCCAAGGCCTCATGGTTTGCTTCGTTAATGGCACTGACCCGCAACGAGGGCGCAGCAGGCAAGGTCTCAGTAAACGGACTATGGCTGATAACCGCCACTCGCAGTGTACTTTGTCCTAAGGCGGCAGCCAGGGTAAGACCCACCATGCCACCACCAATGATTACCACATCCATCTTTTGCATACTGTTACCTCCTGCCTGTTGCCGGACCATAACCGGTGGTACGCGCCACAAAGGCCTGTTGTAATGCTGATAAGTTATCCAATGCTATTAACCCGGCATTTCTCAGAGCACCTAAGCCGGCATAGCGATTGGAAAAGCCTCGTACCAGGGCATCGGTCAACCAGATGGTTTGCCGACGATCCGCACTTCGTGCCTGTTCAAACTGTCTTAATGTGCCATAGCTACCGGGATCTGAATGACAGGTTAATGTCTCTACAAGGTCCAGGGTATCGCGCAAACCCAGGTTAAAGCCCTGCCCGGCAATCGGATGCAGGGTTTGCGCCGCGTTTCCCACCATGGCAGTACGGTGACTGGTTAACTGCTTTGCCTGAGCCAGCTCCAGAGGATAAGCATGGCGCGGACCGGTGTCATATATCCGGCCCTGCCGATAGCCGAATGCCTGTTGCAACGCCCGTAAAAATTCCGTATCAGAGAGTTGCAGCAACGCCTGCGCTTTATCAGCAGCCACCGTCCACACTACTGAAAAACTATGACCTGAGTGGGTATCGCCGGGATTAAAGGGTAAGAAAGCCAGCGGCCCGTGGGGCGTAAAACGTTCGTAGGCACGCTGATAATGCGCTTCGCTGGTAAGCACATTACAGGTAATCGCGACCTGCTCGTAAGGCATGCTGGTACGCTCAATACCAACCTGCCCGGCCAGACCTGAGCGACCGCCATCTGCCAGGATCACCAGCCGGGCGCTAAGCGCTTCGGCCTTATCCAGTGACAGTATCACCTTATCCTGTTGCTGCTGAATCTGGTGCACCGGCTGGCTCACCAAATAATTCAGACCCTTAGCAAGATTATGGGTAGTTAACAGCCGTCCCAGCTCTTTTAGCGCGATCACTTCACCAAATGAAGATAACCTGAAGTCCTGGGCATGCAGCTGACAAAATCCCATACTGCCCTGATCGGTAACCTGAATATGGCCAATGGCTTCGGTACAGGCTGTTTCCACGGGAACGCCCATGGCTTGCAGGCTGTCTACCGTGCGCCGGGCCAGCGCAATAACCCGGGCATCAAAGCCAGGGTGAACAACACTGGCATCCTCAGCTTTGTTGTCGACGGAGCGTGGCTCTGCAGGGCTTACCGGCTGAGTATTGGTCGCCGCCCCACCGGACTGGGCGGGATTAGCGTCAAGCAGGGTAACGTTAAACGAGGTGTGTGCCAGCAGGCCGGCGGCCAGTACATGGCCAATCGTACCGCCGCCAACAATCGCAATATCCGTTTGTTCCAAAAGTTTATCTCTGTAACAGGGCTTCTAGTTCAGGCACTGTTTTAGGCACATCACTGGTTAAAACCTCAATGCCCGTTGCAGTCACCACCACATTATCTTCTATACGTACGCCAATGCCCTGATATTGTTCAGCCACCGGCGCATCGGGCGCAATGTAAAGGCCGGGCTCAACGGTAAGAACCATCCCCGGCTGCAGCGGTCGATCTTCGCCATCAATACGATAATCCCCCACATCATGCACATCCAGGCCAATAAAGTGTCCCAGGCCGTGCATAAAAAACTGACGCCAGCTTTCGCTGTCTAAATTTTCGGCGACGGTGCCCGGTAACAGTTTTAACGCCACCAGGCCTTCGGTCAGGGTTTCGATTACCCGTTCAGTGGCCGCCCGTAAAGTGACCCCCGGGGCCAGCATGGCCAGCGCTTTTTCCTGCGCTTTGAGCACCAGGTTATAAATCTCTTTTTGCGGCCCGCTGAAAGTGCCTGAAACCGGGAAGGTGCGGGTGATATCCGCAGCGTAGCCCATAAATTCGGCCCCGGCATCTATCAGCACCAGCTCATTGGCGGCCAGTTCTTTGCTGTTTTCGGTATAATGCAAAATACAGGCATTTTCACCACTACCGACAATGGTGGAATAGGCCGGCGAGCGCGCCCCGGCCATGGCAAACTCATGATGCAGCTCGGCTTCTAGCTGGTATTCAAACACCCCCGGAGCAGCAGCTTGCATGGCCCGGCAATGGGCACGGGCGCTGATCTGACACGCGGCTTTCATCACCGCCACTTCGCAGGCCGATTTAAACAAGCGCATTTCATGCAACAGTGGCTGGACATCCAGCGTGGCCACCGGGGCACTGTATTCTTTGGGCGCCTCGCGCAGACTCTGCATGGCGGTATTAAATAGGGTGTCGGCGGTGGTATTCTGGCCCTGACAAAAATAAACCTGGTCATGGCCCATCAACCAGTGCATCAGCACTTCCGGTAGCTCATCCAGTTCGTAGGCTTCGTCAAGGTCAAAACGCGCCAGGGCCATTTCGGTACCTAAACGCCGGCCGTGCCAGATTTCACTGTCTTTATCTTTGGGCTGACACACCATCGCCATAAAGCTGCCGCCGTGGCGTTCATGATTAGATAACAGCAACCAGGTATCGGGTTCGTTAAAACCGGTCAGATACCAAAAATCGCTGTTCTGGCGAAAGGTATATTCGGTGTCGCGGCTGCGGGTTACCAGCGACGCGGCCGGGATCAGACACACACTGTTGGGCTGACATTGGGCCAGCAACCGTTGCCGGCGGGCAAAAAATTCCTGTTGGCTAATCATAAGCGCCTTAGATAGTTAATGAACGGAAGGTTTTTCCTGCTGATCGTCAAGTAGCGAGCGACCCAGCTCACTAAAGCACAAGAGCGCTGAAATTTTCACATACTCTACAACTTCGTTCAGGGCCCGCTCGGATTCTTCATCGGCGTCCATAGGTTCTTCCATACGCGAAATATCGGAAAAATCCTGAATGGCTTCTTTTACATCTGAGGAGCACTGATCAAGATTCTGCTGATGCAGTCCAAATCCCAGCAAAAAGCCTTGTACCCAGTTAATGAGGGCGGCACCGCGATCATTAATCGGGGCCTGATCATCGGGCAGCATCATCTGGAGGCTAAACTCGCCTTCCAGTAGTTGTTCGATGGTCTGGCTGAATAGCTGCTCAAGTTTGAAATTAACCAGTTTCGAGAAGGTTTCGCCCTGATTGGTGGTATCGGCCAGCACGGTCTGCCATTTGCGGTCGGTGAGTGACATTCCGCCACATAACATACCGCACATGGTGCCATGAACTTCGGCGGCATCGGCATTTACCGAGCCCTGAAACAACACATTGGTAATGCTGTCGTAATCTAACTGTTTGTCCACGCGAACAACCCTTAATATAATGCTTGTATGTTGACACGTTATGCTAGCAAAAAGCGGCTGTAAAACCCAGCATGCTGGCGCTGCTCAGCAACTGCGCAACCAGACTTAGATTATTGCATCTGCCCTTTCGAAAAAGGCCGGGATGCTTTATTATTTAACTGCAAGCTATTTCTTTTGACCAAATGGTTAACTTTTGGTTGAAATTTTTTTGTCTGACAACATAATCGGGTCATCGCTTCTGACCAGCTGAGCAATTAGAGAATCTAGTGACTCAGCCTGTTAGTATCCTACTGACCTGAGCAATAAGAATATTGGCGTGCTGAATAATGATCTCTTCCCGAGACTGTACGTTTGATATACCCTGTTGCGCTTGTTATTTAATCAATGTCTCCTGGGATGTGCGCCAGTTCATTCATGTCCCTGGCCGATGCTTTTTTAAAAGGAAGTTGAACTTATAACTACTGAGCAAGCTCGGCTCGTATCGAGAAGCCTACGGTTATGATGATTCTTCCGCCGTGAACCTTTCGGCTCACGGGCGAACGATGAACAGCGGCATTCTGGGAGACGCCCTTTTTCGACGAGAAGAAGAAATGGCTGTAATTAATTTTGGGTCTATTAATATCGACCACGTATATTCGGTTGATCATTTTGTCAGACCCGGTGAGACCATTGCCTCATCAAACTATCAGCAACTGCTAGGCGGCAAAGGTGCCAACCAGTCTATTGCTCTGGCCCAGGCCGGCGCCGACGTTAAGCACGTGGGCAGCATTCATGAGTCTGATGCCAGCTTCAAACAAACCCTTATCAAACACGGTGTCGACTGTCGTTATGTGAGATGTCATGACGTTCCTTCCGGGCATGCCATTATCCAGGTCACACCGGGTGGCGAAAACGCCATCGTGCTTTTTGGTGGTGCCAACCTTACGCTAACCCCCGACACCGTTAAAAAATCGCTGCTAGATACCAGCGATATGGATTGGGTACTCACTCAAAATGAGACCAGTTGTATCGACGAAGTCTTAAAGCAAGCCAAAGAGAAAGGGTTGCGGGTAGCCTTTAACCCGGCCCCGATGAGTGAGTCTGTTAAAGCCTTGCCCCTGGATTGTGTGGATCTGCTGATTGTTAATGAAACCGAAGCAGCTGCACTGACGGGTGCCGAGGCACTGGACAATATCATCGAGGTTTTCCAGCAGCAGTGGACCCATGCCGAGGTGTTGATCACCTTAGGTAAAGATGGCGTGCTGATGATTACCGAACAGGGCATCGAAAAGGTGTCCGCCTTTACGGTTGAGGCGGTTGATACCACCGCCGCCGGCGACACCTTCATTGGCTATTTTTTATCTGCCTATAGCAAGCATACTGCCGCTAAAGATGCGTTGGTACGCGGATGCGCCGCCTCAGCCATCGCGGTTACCCGTAAAGGCGCTGCGCAGTCTATCCCTACCGAAGAAGAAGTGGACCGCTTTTTGGCGAAACACGCTTAGTACACAGAGAATACTATGACACACAAGATTATTTTAGACACGGATCCGGGTATTGATGATGCGATGGCCATCTTCTTTGCCTTTCAGTCACCTGATATTGACGTACTGGGGCTTACTACCGTATTTGGGAATGTGCCTGTGGATATGGCCGCTAAAAATGCGGTGACCCTGTGTAAACTGGCAGAACAGGACATCCCCGTCACCAAAGGTGTGGGTATGCCCTGGGTAGGACCAGAGTCTTCCTATGCCCATTTTGTGCATGGCGATGATGGCTTCGGCAATATCAATTTTCCGGCCATTGAAGGTCAGCTTGATCCCCGTAGTTCTGCCCAGTTTATTGTGGATATGGCGCGTCAGCACCCTGGCGAAATCACCCTGGTAGCCATTGGTCCTCTGGGTAACCTGGCCCTGGCCCTGCGTTTAGAGCCGGACTTGCCAAAGCTGGTAAAAGGCGTAAGCATTATGGGCGGTGCGGCCTTTGTGCCGGGCAATGTTACCCCGGTCGCCGAAGCCAATATCTGGAATGATGCCCACGCCGCCGAAATTGTTTTTGGCGCTGACTGGGAAGTCACCATGTTTGGCCTGGATGTCACCAACACCGTACGCTTTAAAGCCGAATTTGTTGAAACCCTGGCTCAAAAGAATCCCAAACTAGGTGGTTTTGTTAAAGATGCCGCTCAGTTTTATATCGATTTCTATACCCGGGATTCAGAAGAACGGGTGTGCTGTTTCCACGATGCCTTCCCTCTGGCTCATCTGATTAAGCCTGAATTGTTCGAGCTTACAGAAGGTCATGCACGGGTAGCGACGGATCCACTTAACCGGGGTCAGACGATGATCGCGCCAACCGGCACCACCGCCAGTCCGTTATGGCTGGAAGCCCAGACGATCAAAGTGGCGACCCAGGTTGACCGGGATGGCCTGGAACAACTGTTTGTGGATACCTACGCGCGCTAAAAACGGTAAGCAAAAAAACGCGGGCAAAAAATCTGCCACGCAAATGCCTTTTAAAAAACTCCGCGGGAAACCTCTTCCTGGCGGAGTTTTTTTATGCTCTGGGATTGTGACCCACCCTGCATATATTAAATCAGCATAAAAAAGCATCAACATTGTTACTAAAGATGTCCTGATAAGGCGCCCCTTCCCTGGTAAAGCAAGTTAATCTAGCCCTTGTATTTCGTGACCCGGGAGCCCGTTAACACCGTCACAGCTATCAAACCTTGCCGGGCGGCCCATAGCTGGCTTTCAACTAAAGTAGACTCGTGGGCATTGGCGAATTTAGTTATAACAACCTATGCTTTTTGAACGAGACATCACACTATGCCTGCTCTGCCTGGCGTGGCTGTCTCTTATATTTCTTAAAATATGTTATAAGAGACGAGCCTTGTGCAAACGCCCTCATCGCCTATAAATGAAAATCAGCGACTGGCTGAATTACTGAGTTACGAGATTCTCGACAGTGACAGTGAAGATGTGTTTGATCAGCTCACCGCGCTGGCTTCACAAATCTGTGGTACCCCTATTGCCCTTATCAGTCTGATAGATCAGGACCGGCAGTGGTTTAAATCCAAAATCGGGCTGGATGCGCAACAAACTCATCGTAATGTGGCATTTTGTGCCCACGCCATCCTGGAAGACCACTTGTTTGAAGTGAATGATGCACTTCAGGATCCTCGTTTTTTTGATAATCCGCTGGTTACCGGCCCCCCCAGAATTCGCTTTTATGCCGGCACCCCATTAGTTTCACCCCGGGGGTTTGCTCTGGGCACGCTCTGTACACTGGACGATAAACCCAGAGTGCTGAATGAAGAGCAGCGTCAGGCGCTGGCGACGCTGGGCGCGGCGGTAATTGCGCAACTGGAGCTACGACGCAACAGCCGGGAGTTACAGCGGGCTTTGCAGTATAAAGAGCATTACCTGGCTTACTTAAGCCACGAGGTCCGCACGCCGCTAAATGCGATATCTATGTTTAGCCGCCAGCTACGCCAGCAAAGTAAACAGCATGAGCTACCTGAAACGTTTGATAACGCCCTGCAGCATATTCAGACCAGCGGCCACCGGCTGCTCGATATTGTCGATTCGGTGCTGAATGTGGCCCACGACAGCGATAAAAGCTTACAGCCGTTACCCCGCAGTATTTACGCTAAAGACTATCTGACCAGCTTGTTTAGCATGTTGCAAATGGTAAATAGCCAGCTGCAGCTTGGCTGGGCATTGAGCTCTTCGGCCCCCCGCACCATGACCCTGGATGATACTAAAGTGAGCCAGGTGATCAGTACCCTGGTAAATCACGCCGCGTTGAACTTGCCGGCCCGCAGTCAGCTAATTTGCCAGGTCTGTTGTACGCCCGGTCAGCTGCTGGTTACCTTTAAAAGTAAACAGCCGTTTATGAGCGTGATGGAGCAGGAGTTTTTGAATACCCGGCAGATCTGCTTTGACGAGCAGTTTTATATCAGTGAAAGCTTTCAGGACCTAAGTATCGCAAAGAACCTGATTACCTTACTGGGCGGGCAAATCGAAGTTCCCGGGGCCCACCAGCTACAATTGGTTCTGCCTTTAGGCGAGTGTCCGCCCACTGCCAATACCGAACTACCTGAAGACTTACACATCCAACCTGAAACACGTTTATTGATTGTTGAAGACAATGAAATAAACCAAATCGTTATCAGTTCATTAATGGATGAATTGCACGTGGCCCACACCCTGGTAACCACCGGAGAAGAAGCAGTAACAGCAGCCAGTCAGGAGCCTTTTGATTTAATTATCATGGATATTGGGTTGCCGGGGATGTCTGGCCTGCAAGCCACAGAAATCATTAAACAACAACACCCCGACTTACCGATTGTGGCGCTGACAGCAGATGCCGTGACTAACCGGGAAACCATGTTGTTAAGTGGCCTGGATGCAATTTTAACAAAACCCATTGCATTGAATCAGCTCATCCGTATGCTTAATCATTATTTAGCCGAACAATAACAATGTTATGCCCGCACAGCCAAACCGCCGAGAATTAAGAAAAAATCTTCGCGCCGCGCGAAATGCACTGACCTCGGCGACGCAACATGACGCTGCACAATCTATTGCCTACCACCTGACCTGTCTGGAGGCCTACACCCGCGCCAAAACTATTGCCGGGTATCTGGCAAACGATGGCGAGCCGGACCTGACCCCAATGCTGTCACAATGTTGGCGGGATAATAAACAAACCACGTTGCCGATACTGCATCCATTTTCTAAAAAACATTTGTTGTTTGTGCGCTATTGTTCGGCCACTGCAATGACCACCAATCGCTTTAACATTGCCGAACCTATGCTTAATTGTGCTGATATTCGATTGTTGGCTCAGCACGATATAATACTGATGCCTCTGGTAGGCTTTGACGCTCAGGGCAACCGCCTGGGAATGGGCGGCGGCTTTTATGACCGTTCTCTGGCGGCTCTGCCTGCCTCTGACACACGACCGGTGCTGGTAGGCATCGCGCACGATTGTCAGCAGGTAGAGGCCCTGCCCGTCGCCAGCTGGGACATACCCTGTGATATTATTGTCACCCCCGCCGGACTGCATTATCAAAAATCCCCCAAAGACCACAATCCAGCCCCCAAATAGTCTGAAGATAAGGTACACTTTTAATTCTTTAAGAATGGGAGGGTTTATGGACCAGCACGAAAAGAAAAAAGCGGTCGCGCAAGCCGCATTACAGTATGTGCAATATGATACCGTGGTGGGCGTAGGCACAGGTTCTACGGTTAATTGCTTTATTGATGAACTGGCGTCAATTAAGGACAAAATAACCGGTGCCGTGTCCAGCTCGCAGGCGTCTACCGAGCGTTTAGAGGCGGCGGGCATTGAAGTCTTTGAGCTTAACAATGTTGACTCATTAGGCATTTATGTTGATGGCGCGGATGAGGTCACCGAGCACAAGCATATGATCAAAGGCGGCGGCGCGGCTCTGACCCGGGAAAAAATAGTTGCTGCGGTGGCCGACACCTTTGTCTGTATTGTGGATGACTCTAAACAGGTTCCGCTGCTGGGTAAGTTTCCGTTGCCAGTGGAAGTGATTCCGATGGCGCGTTCCTATGTGGCCCGCGAACTGGTGAAACTTGGTGGCGATCCGGTTTACCGTCAGGGTGTCGTCACCGACAATGGCAATGTCATTCTGGATGTTCATAACCTCGAGATCCTGAACCCCCGCGAGCTGGAAGCAACCATTAACAACATCGTTGGCGTGGTTACCAATGGTATTTTTGCCATGCGTGGCGCCGATGTCGTATTAAGTGCTACTGCCCAGGGCGTACAAACCTTCAAATAGATTTTCCAGCCTGAAATTACGGCCCGGGGAACGGGTAAAATAGACACCGGCAGCCGATAATCTCTGCCGGTCCCCCGATTGCCTGATAATCTGCTTTTCACATCCTGTCACATCTGGTACTTTGGTATTTAGACGTCCAGATGTCTTTTAACCATTCACTAAGGCTGAGATTGCAAGCGATGAGTAAAGTGTCATTACCCAAAGAAAAGATCCGTATTTTGTTGTTAGAAGGGGTGCACACCAGTGCCGTGGAAACCCTCAAAAGCAGTGGCTACAGCAATATTGAGTATCTTAAAAGCTCATTGCCGGAAGAAGAACTGATTGAAAAAATCAAAGATGTTCATTTTATTGGCATTCGGTCCCGCACTCAGCTGACCGAGGCGGTTATTACTGCTGCTCAAAAACTGGTAGCTGTAGGCTGCTTTTGCATTGGCACTAATCAGGTCGACCTGAACGCTACCCAACGCCGGGGGATCCCGGTATTTAATGCGCCCTTTTCCAATACCCGCTCCGTAGCCGAACTGGTACTGGGACAAATTATTTTATTATTGCGGGGGGTACCTGCTAAAAATGCCAAAGCGCACCGTGGAGAATGGGACAAGTCGGCTAATGGGTCCTTTGAAGCCCGTGGGAAAACCCTGGGCATTATCGGTTATGGGCATATTGGAACGCAGCTGAGTATCCTGGCTGAGCACCTTGGCATGAAAGTGCAGTTTTTTGACATAGAAGACAAGCTGGTGCTGGGCAATGCGGTGCAGATTAAAAAGCTGGACACCCTGCTGGAAACCTCGGATGTCGTGTCACTGCACGTGCCTGAAACAGACGCCACTCAGGATATGATCAATGCTCAAACACTGGCAAAAATGAAACAGGGCAGTATTTTTATTAATGCTTCCCGGGGTACGGTGGTGGATATTGATGCGTTGGTTAAGGAACTTGAAGCCGGGCGGCTGAATGGCGCTGCCATTGATGTGTTCCCGGTGGAGCCTAAATCCAACAATGAAGAGTTTGTATCGCCGCTACGTCAGTTCGACAACGTGATACTCACCCCTCATGTGGGCGGAAGCACCCAGGAAGCTCAGGAAAATATCGGTATTGAAGTGGCGGGCAAACTGGCGAAATACAGCGACAATGGGTCCACATTGTCGGCGGTCAATTTCCCCGAAGTTTCGTTACCAGGTCACCCTGGTCGTTCGCGGCTGTTGCATATTCACGAAAACCGTCCCGGCGTTATTATGCAAATCAACAGTACCTTTGCCGATCGTGGCATCAATATCGAAGCGCAGTACCTGCAGACTTCCGGTGATATTGGTTATGTTGTTATTGATGTGGCCGCTGATAACGCCTACGACGGCTTAAGCCAGCTAATGCAGATTGACGGTACCATTAAAGCGCGACTGCTACACTAACCGGCCGTAAAGGTTAGGTATCAAGTCATCTGGGGAGCCCAATCGCGGCTCCCCGTTTTTACATGACCAGTGTCAGTTGGCATAGGTGTCCATAAAAAAGTAGCTGGTGATAAGCACACTGATCACCATCACAAAATAGCGAATATAGTGCGCCGCAACCAGACGTGAAATGCGCGCCGCCAGATATCCCCCCACCAAAGCGCCAGTTAATACCAGCAAGCCTTCAAGCCAGGCAATTTGATCCTGCAGGACAAAAATGACAATGGCAATTACCGACACCACACATGAGATAAGTAACTTCATCGCGTTCATCACATTGATATCGGTATAACCAGCCAGCGCCAGATAACTGAGGGAAATAATACCAAGACCTGCATTAAAAAAGCCGCCATAAATACACACCAGCAATAACAACAATACTAAAGCGGCCTTTGCGGCGCCTGCCATACGTTTATGCCCTCGACCCAGCTGTTTGAGTAGTCGGTTAAGCTGGCTGCCAAAAATAAACAGTAGGGTGGCAAACAACAGCAGCCAGGGAATGGCTTCCTGAAAAACCGCTGCGGGGGTTTGCAATAATAACCACGCCCCCATCAGCCCGCCCACAGCGCTAACACCGATAAGCGCAGGCAAAACCTGGTGGTAGCGGCGCAGTTCTTCCTTAAAGGCGTAAGCCCCGCTCAAATACCCGGCACACGAGGCGAATGTGTTAGTGGCATTGGCACTGATTGCCGGCACCCCGGCCATAAGCAGTGCCGGAAACGTGATAAAGCTCCCGCCTCCGGCGATACTATTTAATACCCCACCGAAAAAGCCTGCGCCCAACAACCACAACCAGTCCCAACTGATCATTGGTGGTAGCACTTAAACGGCTGACGAAGCGCAGAGCCGAACATGACCCGGTTAAACATGACCCGGCATCAGCACTCAAAGCGGGCTATGCGCACCTGCCAGTCTCCGTGATCCTGACGCTCGCAACTTTGCTCACTGTCCAGTCGCACGTGGCGCCGGATATCTTTAACTTTGATACCTGCTTTTAGCAATTTGCCCTGAATCAGTTGACGCATTTTTTTGTCCAGACCATCAGCCACCGTCCGCTCTACCTGTTCATCGTTGGCAAAAACACAGGTGATCATCAGACTGCCCGGAAAGTGATTATAGCGAGCGGTATGGGTCAGCCATTCAAACCCGATCTGCCATTGCTTTACTTCCTCACAGGCCAGGGTCAGCGCTTTAACAACATTGTTATCAAGTTTTTTGGTGGTTTTGTTCATATAGTCAGGCTATTAAAAGATGTACAACTGCAACAGAATACCATACCAGACACGGCTACGTGGTAGAGGTCGTGGTAACAGGTTAATAATTCAGGACAGCTCTGCGTCTGCAAAAAAGCCTCCGCAAGGGAGGCTTTGAGGGTTTGGCGATACCGCTTTATAAAGCTTTACAGGAAGTTGTAAACCAGGGTTACCGCAGTTTCAGTATCCAGCTTTTCTTTGCCTGGCTCAACGTTGGTGTTGTGGTCAAACGAGATAGAGACTTTAAGCGATAAACTGCCGTTGATTGAAGCGGTCAGCGCAGTTTCGGCAGCAGACTTGGTATTGTCGCTACCTACCTCAGTACTGATGGTTTGGGTAAACTTTGACGTATCAGAAATCAGCCACTGAAAACCGGTTGAAGCACGAACGATGAAGCTGTTTTGCGACTCGCCGTCCTGAGTTTCGTTAAACGCGTAACCCGGACCAATTGAATACTCTAAAGCGGTGGTGTCATTTTGCCACAGTTTTTGGTTCCAACCCGCAGCTACTGTAGACTGGTAATTGAATGAGCTGAACCGGTCGTCTTCATAAGATGCGAAGCCAAACAAACGGTTGTCAGGATTCTGTAGCTTGTAGTTAGCCTGCGCCTGGGCATCAAACTTTTGTGCAGAGGTGCGATCTTCTTCCACCCCTTCCTCATTTTCTACCGATTCCTGCTTGTAAAGCCCGCTGATGCTGTAGTCGTTACTCCATCTTTCCAGTTCCTGGTGAGACTCAATCGAAGCATTAACAGACGTGGTATCTGTGTTACCGGTAGTGAAAATGAAACCCAGACCACCTTCCAGAGTGAAAGGCTTTTGCTTGGTTTGCGCCATTGCTGTACTTGAGAAAAGCGCACCGATAACCGTTGCCGCTAATACTGTTTTTTTCATGTGTTTCTCCGTGTTTTTTGTTAAATCCGATTTGTATCTGCCGTTACGGTTTTTACCATTTCGGCGTTATGCTCTTTTATCATTCGGGCGGTGACTACCCTTGCCCATTATTCTGTTTGTCTGTTTAAAAGAACCGGTAAACCACACTCAGTGAGGTTTCGGTATTCAAATTTGGTACATTCGGGAGCGGTTGTGTTTCAAACGCTACGGTAAAAGACAGCTTCATAGCTAGTGAATCAAACAGGTTTGCTGAAAGCGCGGTTTCCGAGCGGGTTTTGATGTTGTCGGGACCCACTTCTGTACTTAAAAACTGGCGAAATCTGGAGCCGGTATACCACTGATAATGGTATTCGCCCGAAGCCCGTAAAATAAACCCATTGTTGATATTCGTCTGGGTGCCGTCTTCAGCGGAAACCAGGCCGTAGCCAGGTCCCACGCTATAACGCAACATACTTTCATCGGTATTCCACACGCGCTGCGACCAGCCGCTGGCAAGAGTAGCCCGGTAATCGTAGCCGTTGAATTCATCATTTTCGTAATCGGCGTAAAAAAACAGCCGGCGACCCGGGGTCTCCAGTTTGTTATCGAACTGGGCCGTGCCGTAAAAACGCTGGGCGCTAACCTGATCTTCCGTTACCCCATTCGTTTCCACTTCAATTTGCTTGTACAGCAGTTCAGCAGAATAATTGTTATTCCAGTCAAAGGTTTCCTGCTCGGCTATAACACCCGCCTTAAGAGAAAAGGCGTCAGTATTGCCGGTAGAATTTAACACCCCCACTTCCCCATCTAACGAAAACAGATCTTCTTCCTCATCCTGGCGATAGGTGAAGTCCGTGTGATACAAGGTTTGAATCAGGTTTTTATCGGCGGCATAAGACGGAACACTGCCAAACAGGCAGGCAGCCAGAACCAGTAAACATCTTCTGGAATGGTTTTGCATACAATTTGATTCGATTTCTTAGCGCTTAATGTGAACCCGTCCGTGGCCAGGTTATTAGTATATGAGCGAGGAAATTTTCTCAGCTTCTTTGTCGGCATAAGCCACAACATCGTCCATTTGCTCATAGGCCAGGGGTAAGATGCTGTTTAATGCCGGCGGCACCGGGTCAATTTCCTTTGACATTTCAGGCCGTATCTGACAAATTGTAACCCGCAGAGCACAGGCTAATAAAGCAATATCCTGTTCCTGAGACTGTTTTTCTACATTGTGTAGATGCTGTACCGGATAATACAGCGGCATGGGTAATTGCCACTTTTCCATGATAAGGCCGCTTAAATGGGCAAAATCAAAGCCGAATACCGCTTGTTGACGGGACCAGGGCGTCCCTTTTGTATGCTGAAGGTACTCACTGTATAAGCGCGAGTTGTACTTGGCTGCTACCAGTTCGCTGAGATTTAGCAAAATTCCATTTACAAAAAACCGGTCACTGCCCCGCCGCCCGGCCAGTTTCGCCAGGCGCTTGGCCACTACTCCGGTATATACTGACGTCTGCCAGTGACTGTCCAGATCCACATAAGGCGTATCAAATGCCTTAAAGGCAGTGGTCGCGGTTTCGGCTACCACCAGATTGTACAAGGCTTCTCCGCCAATAACGCTGACTGCCTTGCTGATGGAGTCAATTTGCGAGGGAAACCTGAACAGCGCACTGTTAGCCAGCTTTAAAATTTTAGCCGTCAGGGAAGGATCCACGGCAATTAATCGGGCGATATCGTCACTGTCGGACCGATGATCATCTAAAATCTCGCGAATACGCAAGCAGATATCCGGCAACGTAAATGACTGTGCTGCAAATGAGGCGTAGCTTTCTAAAGACATGGGCTCTTGTTCTCTCCTGGCAGCGACAATAAAATCTGGCTACCTAAAAACTATCTATTGTCGAACAATTCAAACTGAGTAGGACCAGCCTCAGACAGGGTCTCGTTCTGCCGTGCACGGCGCTGCGCCGCGCGTTTACGCTTGTGGCACGCCGCCACAATGTGACGGCGGGTAGCGTTATCGGCCTGATACCAAAAACGGCGTTCGTCACGGCTGCGAAAACAGCCCTTACAATACCCGCGCCGACCCGACTCACACACACCGATGCAAGGACTGGGCACATCAAAAAACTCCAGCTGGGAGGGTATCGAGGGCGAAGAATCTGCCATCAGGAAGTTCCTGTTTTGCCGCCAAAACTTTCTGACTGTCAGTATAGCAGGATTCATCCCCTATGAAATATTAGCAGCTAATACCCACGTATCAATCGATCAGCGTGTACTCAATCGTAGAGACTACCCTCACCTTTTTAATATGCGGATGCTGGCGATCCCGATCGCGGATTGTAAACTGCCCCTGCCGGGCCCGCTTTATTTTGCCCAGGGTACTTTCTGAATCCCGGGCAAATTTTTGCGCTACCTGTCGGGCATTAACCGTCGCCTGTTCAATCATCTCTGGTTTCACCGCATTCAGGCTGGAGAACACGTATTCGATACGGGCATCATAATTATCGGCAAATACAATACCCTGTTTTCCTAGCTCGGTAATGTTCTGCACCAGCCCCCGTACTTTTTCCACCTGCTGCGAGTACAAGGTAACGGTAGCGGTAGCCGTATAACGAAAAGGGACTTTCTGGGTATTACCGTACTGCCGGGCCAGCTTATCAGTGATGACCGGTTGCCCCCGGGTAATTTCCGCCGGCGTAAGTCCGGCCTGGATAAAATAGTCGCTTACGGTCTGCATTTGCGCATCAATCTGTTGGTACAGCGTATTAACGTCATTGCTGGCCAGCGAAAAGGTAACCGGCCACAACACCGTATCGGCCGGGTACTCCTGCTCTGCCAGACCTTTGACGGTAACTGTTCGCTGCCAGTCTGTGACAGAGGTGGCAGTATGATAGACCAGTAATCCGAGTATCAGCATGGACAACACCGCGCCACTGGCCAGAATAGCCGCAGAGGATTTCTTCACAACCTTGCTCTCTTATCGGGTTAACAGACACTTAGAATAACAGCTCAAACCTGAATCCGAAGAGGCGTAAATGTGGCAATGTGAAGGCAATTATAAAAAAAGCCGCCCGGGCGGGCGGCATAAAATGCCCCATTTAAGGAGAGGGGCAACACTTGGGTTTGGTTAAGACGCCTTGCTGGCCTTTTTGCGTTGCAGCAGGTAGTAGAATACCGGGGTTAGGATGAGTCCGAACACCGTTACCCCAATCATTCCGGAAAATACCGCCACCCCCATTGCCTGACGCATTTCCGCGCCGGCACCGGTGGACAACACCATTGGCAGTACCCCCATGATAAAGGCAATCGAGGTCATCAGAATGGGGCGCAGCCGTAGTCGCGACGCTTCTTTGATAGCACTGAATGCATCGTGGCCTTCTTCTTCAAGTTCCTTAGCAAACTCCACAATCAAAATGGCATTTTTGGTGGCCAGCCCTACCAGTACAATCAAGCCTATCTGGGTAAAGATATTGTTGTTTCCTTCAAACAGCCCTACCCCAATCAGCGCGCTTAATAGCGTCATCGGTACAATAAGAATGATGGCCAGCGGCAAACGCAGACTTTCATACTGGGCCGCCAGCACTAAAAATACCAATAGCACCACCAGCGGAAAGACATACACCGCGGTATTACCTGCCAGAATCTGCTGATAGGTTAATTCGGTCCACTCGTAGGTCATGCCGATAGGTAAGGTGTCATCCAGAATTTTTTCGATAGCGGCTTTGGCCTGATCAGAGCTGTAGCCCGCTGCCGGAGCACCATTAATCTCGGCGGTCACATAACCATTGTAATGCATCACCCGATCCGGGCCGGCGCTGTAATCGATATTCAGCATGGAGCCCAGCGGAATCATTTCGCCGTCTTTGTTTCTAACCTTCATCTGCTCGATTTGCTCCACATCCTGCCGGTATGGGGCATCGGCCTGAACATTGACCTGATAGGTGCGCCCGAACAGATTAAAGTCGTTGACATAAATAGCTCCCAGATACCCTTGCATGGTATTGAACAGCGTATCGATATCCACGCCCTGGGTGATGGCCTTTTCCCGATCCACATCAACATCTAATTGCGGCACATTCACCGTAAAGCTGGTAAAGGCATCGGTCAGCGCCGGATCAGCCCAGGCTTTTTGAATGACTTCGTTGGAGACTTTTTCCAGCGCCGCAAAGCCCAGAGAATCCCGGTCCTGCAATTGCAGTCTGAAGCCACCAATGGTGCCTAAGCCCTGCACTGGCGGTGGCGGGAAGATGGCCACGTAGGCACCTTTAATGGAGCCAAACGCTTTGTTCAGATCAGCAGCAATGGCCGCCGCCGACAACTCTGGTGACTGTCGCTCTGAAAACGGTTTTAATGGCGTAAACAATATGCCCGAGCTGGGACTATTGGTAAAACCATTGATGTTAAGCCCAGGGAACGCCACTGCATCAGACACCCCTGGGTGCTCCATGGCAATGGCTGACATATCCCGTATCACCTGCTCGGTTCTGTCCAGCGACGCGGCATTGGGCAGTTGGGCAAAGGCAACCAGATACATTTTGTCCTGCGGAGGCACATAGCCGGTAGGCGTACTGTCAAACTGCTGCCAGGTTAATGCCAATAGTCCGGCATACAGCACCATCACAATACCGCCTTTACGCACCAGAGAGCCTACCCCGTTGGTATATTTAGCCGAGGCCTTGTCAAAGAAGCGGTTAAACGGTTTGAATAACCAGCCACCTAAGGCTTTGTCCATTGAACGGGTCAGCCAGTCTTTTTTGGCACTGTGTGGTTTTAATAACAGCGCCGACAATGCTGGGCTCAGGGTCAGTGAGTTAATCGCAGAAATCACTGTGGAAATGGTAATGGTCAGGGCAAACTGCTTGTAGAACTGACCCGTCAGGCCACTCATAAAGGCAGTCGGAATAAATACCGCGGCCAGCACTAAGGTGGTGGCCACAATAGGCCCGGTGACTTCTTTCATGGCCTGAGTGGTGGCGGCCACCGGGGATAACCCTTCGGCAATATTGCGCTCGACATTTTCTACCACAACAATGGCATCATCGACCACAATGCCGATGGCCAGCACCAGTCCGAACAGCGACAGCGCATTTAACGAAAAGCCCATCAAATGCATAAAGGCAAAGGTACCCACCAGGGAGATCGGCACCGCCACCAGCGGAATGATGGAGGCTCGCCAGGTCTGTAAAAACAGCACGACCACCAGCACCACCAGCAATACCGCCTCTAACAGGGTATTCACCACCGCTTCAATAGAGCCGCGCACAAACACGGTAGGGTCATAGACAATTTCGTATTCCAGCCCCTGGGGGAAAGCTTTTTCCAGCTCTGCCATGCGCGCCCGCACATCGTCAGAGATTTGAATCGCATTGGAGCCTGGGGCCTGAAACACCGGGATCGCGGCAGCAGGCCGATTATTTAACAAGGATCGCAGGGCATAATTGTTGGCACCCAGCTCGGTGCGGGCGACATCTTTAAGACGGGTAATTTCACCATTATCGCCGGTTTTAACAATAATCTCGTCAAACTCATCCTGTTCTATCAGACGGCCACGAACATTTATCAGCCACTGAAACTCACTGGTGCCTGTGGGTTGCGCACCCAGACTACCGGCTGCCGCCTGCTGATTTTGTGAGCGAATGGCATTCACCACGTCGCCGGGATTCATCTTGAGCGCCGCCAGTTTATTGGGGTTCAGCCACACCCGCATGCTGTACTCACCGGCCCCAAACAACCGAACCTGGCCGACCCCTTCAATACGATTCAGCTCATCTTTAACGTACTGATCGCCATAATTAGACAGATACAGCATGTCATACCGGTTATCCGGCGAGGTTAAATGCACCACCATGGTCAGGTTGGGTGACGACTTTTCGGTTACTACCCCCAGTCGCTGCACTTCTTCAGGCAGTCTTGGCAAAGCCCGGTTTACCCGGTTTTGCACCAGGGTAGTCGCCTCATCCGGATTGGTACCGATGGCAAAAGTCACGGTCAAGGTCATAGTGCCGTCGGAAGTTGCCTGAGAGGACATATACAACATGTCCTGCACGCCGTTTATTTCCTGCTCAATCGGGGTGGCCACCGTTTCGCCGATTACCTTGGGGTTCGCTCCCGGATAGTTAGCGGTGACCACCACGGTGGGGGGCACCACATCGGGATACTCGGTGATGGGTAGTTTCCAGACAGCAATGGCGCCGCCGATAAAAATCAACAGCGACAGCACGGCCGCAAATATCGGGCGGTGAATAAAAAAGCGCGAAAAGTTCATTATTGCACTCCGGCCACAGAAGCATTGGTGCTACGACGGGCAATACCGCTGGCATTGTCGACACGCTGCTGCCACGCCTGCAGTTGTTCCATGGTCTGTTCGTCGGCCATAGAAACCGGGTTAGGCGCCACGGTAGCCCCGGGGCGTATGCGCTGTAAGCCGTTAACCACAATGGTGTCATCCGCGTTCAGGCCGCTTTTGATAATACGCAGAGAACCGCCGACCTTATCGTCCATTTTCACCGCGCGATATTCTACTTTATTGTCCTGATCCACCACCATCACATACTTGTTGTTCAGGTCGGTACCAATGGCTTTTTCAGCTACCAGAATGCCGTTTTCGGCTTTACCGCCTGCCAGTTTAAGATGCGCAAATAAGCCGGGCATCAAATCTTTATTTTCATTAGCAAATACCGCGCGTACCCGCAATGTACCGGTGCTGCTGTTAACCTGGTTATCAACAAAATTTATTTTGCCCCAGTGGCGATAGTCATCTTCATTGGCCAGACGCATCGCTACAGGCTGAGCGCTCACCGCATCGCTGCGCTGCTGGGCCTGCTGATAGTTCAGCCAGGTGGTTTCATCAATATCAAAATAAGCGTACAGCTTTTCGGTAGACACAATGGAGGTGAGCACCGTTTGACCCGCGGTAACATAGTTACCCTGGGTAATATTGGCCCGGGAGACCCGGCCAGCGATAGGCGCTTCGACGCGGGCAAAGCCACGATTTAACCGTGCCAGCTCCAGGGCGGCCTGAGTTTGTGCGACCTGGGCCTGGGCCTGCTCTACACCGCTGGTACGAGTGTCCAGCACCTCCTGCGAGATCGACTGGCTCTGGCGTAAGCCTTCGGCGCGGTCTTTATCCTGTTTGGCTAAACGCAGCTGGCTGCGGGCCGATTGCAATTGTGCTTCCAACCGCTGGACTTCGGCTTTAAACTGACGGTTGTCGATAAGAAACAAGGTATCGCCCTGTTCCACATACTCGCCTTCTTCAAACGCGACAAAATCGATATAACCAGACACGCGGGGGCGTAGCGAGACCTGCTGGGGGGCCTCAAGACGGCCGGTAAAACTGTCCCACTCGGTAATACGCTGGGCCACAACAGGCGCTACATCTACCGGCACGCCGGCCTGAGCAGCAGTACTTTGTTGTTCTGCAGCCTTCTCGTCCGTACAGGCCGCCACTAGCGATAGCGCTATTATGAGAAAACTTAATCGTTTAATTAATGGCATGTCGGTTCATCTCTTTCATAGGTCACGTAAATATAAGCGCGGCATTATGGACATATGTATAGAATAAAAATAATTATCTTTTTGTATGAGATACATCATTTGATATAATATATATCTTATTAACAAAACCGTTACACAGGAGTGCAGATTCCGGTGCGTCCACAAGAACTGAATTTACTTATGATTTTTGACGCCATCATGACAGAGGGCGCTATTACCCGGGCGGCAGATCGGCTTTCGATGACGCAGCCAGCGGTGTCAAACGCCTTGTCCCGGATGCGGGCCGTGTGGGGCGATGAACTGTTTGTTAAAGACGGACGTGGCATTCAACCCACGGCTTTTGCGAAAAATATGTGGAGTCAGATTCAAACCCCGCTAAGTGCTTTAGAAGATGCGATAAACCCTGACCAATTTGACCCCGCCACGGCTACCCGCACCTTTCGAATTGCTGCCACCGATACCTTTGTGGATGTGATTTGGGGACCCTTACGCCAGGTTATCGAGCGTGAAGCTCCCGGCATTAATATTTATGCGGTACCTAACCCCACCATTGAATCTGCCGATATTTTAAAAGCCGCCGAAGCCGAGCTGGCGATATCCAAATATACCCAGTCAGAAAGCGTGATACGTTCTGAACATCTGCTGGATCCCAGCTATGTGGTAGTTATGCGTCCTGACCATCCGCTGGCCCAGGAGCAGCTCACATTGGAGCAATTCATCAATGCCGATCATTTGCTGGTGTCGTTAACCGGCGATGTCACCGGCCCGACGGATCTGGCTTTGCAGAGTCTGGGGAAAAAGCGCCGGGTGGCGATGTCGGTAAATAACTTTTTTAATGTACCGGGGCTGCTAAAACAAACAAATCTGATTTGCGTAGCGCCGTCGATGGTGCTGGAGCGGGAGATTTTTTCCAAACAACTGGCGGTGTTTGAAAGCCCGGTCGAGGTGAGCCCTACTCCGGTATCATTGCTATGGCATAAGCGCCAGGATCATGATCCCGGTTTACAGTGGTTGCGTCGCCATGTGGTGCGTATTATCCATGAACGTGTGGAGCAGCATCAGCAACTACTCAACCAGTGTTGTCGCAAGGGGTATTGCGAACAGGCGGTGCTGGAAGCTAAAGCACAGCATCATTATGAATGCATCACTCAGGCTTGTGAGCAGCTGGACATTGAGCCCAAAGTGGTGACCACAGCCCGCTAAAACCGTTGCTGGCGGGGCGTTCTGTGACCAGGCCCCTGGGCATCGGTGGCCAACCTTCGTTCTGGCGATAAGCACAAAAACCACATTTTGTTTAAGTACAATAAAAAACCCCCGCTGCGAGCGCATCGCAACGGGGGTTTTTAGCAAGGTTCGGCCAGTTAATCGTCATAGACTGAGCATCAACTGGCATAAAACCCGGTTACTTTTTCTTTTTCGCCTTCGGGTTTGGCATATCGGTAATGCTACCTTCGAAGATCTCACTGGCCAGGCCAATCGACTCATTCAGTGTAGGGTGAGCATGAATGGTCAGGGCTACATCTTCGGCGTCGGCGCCCATTTCAATAGCCAGACCAATTTCACCCAGCATCTCGCCGGCGTTAGTACCGACAATAGCACCACCAATCACCCGACCTGAATCTTTATCAAAGATCATTTTGGTCAAACCGTTGGTAGCATCAGAGGCAATCGCCCGACCTGAGGCCGCCCACGGGAAGGAAGCGGTCTCGTAATTCACGCCTTCTTCTTTGGCTTCTTTCTCGGTCAGACCAACCCAGGCAACTTCTGGCTCGGTGTAGGCCACTGAAGGAATACAGCGCGGGTCAAAGTAGTGATTCTTACCAGCGATGACTTCTGCCGCCGCATGGCCTTCATGTACCGCTTTGTGCGCCAGCATTGGCTGTCCCACCAGGTCGCCAATCGCGTAGATGTTTTTCACATTGGTCTGCATCTGCTTGTTCACATTGATGAAACCACGGTCATCTACTTCTACGCCGGCTTTGTCTGCGCCTACTTTTTTACCATTGGGGGTACGACCAACCGCTACCAGTACTTTGTCGTAACGTACTTTTTCTGACGGTGCGTTTTTGCCTTCAAAGGTGACGTACAAGCCGTCATCCTTGGCTTCAACATCGGTTACTTTGGTTTCAAGCATGATATTGAATTTGTCTTTATAGTCTTTCATAAAGACTTTCATGATGTCTTTATCGGCAGCAGGGATAAGCTGATCCAGGAATTCAACCACATCAATCTTAGAACCCAGGGCTTCATACACTGTACCCATTTCCAGACCGATAATTCCGCCACCCAGTACCAGCATTTTTTCCGGAATGTCTTTCATTTCCAGAGCGCCGGTAGAGTCAATAACACGGTCATCTTCAGGAATAAACGGTAATTTAACCGGCTCAGAACCTGCAGCGATGATCGCATTATCAAAATTAATGGTTGTTGTACCGTCTTCACCTTCTACTTCTAAGGTGTTCGCACCGGTAAATTTGCCGGTACCACGCACGTGTTTCACCTTGCGCATTTTGGTCATGCCTGACAAGCCTTTTGTCAGCTGACCAACTACCGAGTCTTTATAGTCCCGTAGTTTATCCAGGTTGACTTCCGGTTCGCCAAAGCTTACGCCATGTGCGGCCATCTGTTTTGCTTCTTTCATTACCTTGGCTACGTGCAACAGGGCTTTTGAAGGGATACACCCCACATTCAAACAAACCCCACCCAGTGTTTCTCTGGCATCAACAATAACGGTTTCTACGCCCATATCGGCAGCGCGAAAAGCCGCAGAATAACCGCCTGGTCCTGCGCCCAATACAACTAGCTGAGTTTTAATTTCGCTCATCTTGACCTCAAATTTGTCAAATATCTGAAAATAATGCGTTAAGAAGTTTAACTAGGGCTGGTGAGCCCTGTAAAGCTAAGCTGGCTATTTGCCTGCAAAAAGTATCAAGGGGAGCGGTTTTGCTCCCCTTTGCATGGTTTGTCTATAGCAGCATCTGGCGCAGATCTTCTAAGACCGCTTTTAGATGCACGGCAAACCGGGCTGCAACCGCACCGTCGATAACCCGGTGGTCGTAAGACAAGGATAGCGGCAGCATCAGGCGAGGTTCAAAGTCCTTACCATTCCACTTCGGCTTCATCTCGCTCTTCGAGACACCCAGAATTGCTACGTCTGGTGCATTCACAATAGGCGTAAACGCCGTACCGCCAATGCCACCTAAGCTGGAAATAGTGAAACAACTTCCCTGCATATCGGCAGACTTCAGCTTACCGTCGCGGGCTTTCACACTAATATCCATCAGCTCTTTCGATAATTCGTGGATCCCTTTCTGGTCAACATCACGAACCACCGGAACCACCAGACCATTTGGTGTGTCTACTGCAATACCAATATGGTAATACTTTTTCTGAATTAAAGACTCGCCTGACTCAGAAAGTGAAGTATTGAAAATCGGATAGGCTTTCAGC
>VMHT01113306.1_pt1 | contig 70875 bp, 55 predicted proteins | sample 4693611 | NCBI WGS metagenome assembly VMHT01 (sample SAMN12280063, study PRJNA550983) | marine metagenome | isolation source: seawater sampled from same location over 5 years 0.02-0.2 micron viral filtrate | place: USA: collected off the coast of southern California halfway between the port... ...
AACAAGCCATTAGCACATTGATTTCTTGTTGCATTGTAACTTAACAAACGTGCAAGTCTTAAAACTGATTCTCTTCTATCTGCAAGTTCTAGGAAATTTTCTCTTGCATTCAAATCTATTCTGTAAGATAAATTTTGCCCAAGGAATGCTATTAAATCAATCAATGCTAGATACTCTGAACTTTCAATGTAGTCATTGAAATCTTCAGGATAGTTTTCACGTAGGTAGGCAATCATGACTCTTCTTAAGTTATCAAAGTCATAACTTTGGAATTCAGCGTTCCGGAAACTTTGGTATATGCGTTTCCAATCCTCTGCAAGTAGTAATCTATTTTGTCTTTGTGTTGTGGACATAATTTTTTTATTTGTATTTATTGGCTCCTATTAAGTACCTATTTAATCTAGTAATCCAGCATCTTCATCAAAACGCAATCTCATATTTTCTGACACATTATACGTCAAATATGTTAATTGACATTCAATTTGTATACCACTTTCGTATTGACTGACTGTGACCCCGTCTACTTGAACTCTAGGATCATAGTTTATAATATCAGTAACGTTTTCGCTTATAAAATCTCTATTATCGTTGGTCAATGGTTCATACACCATATCCCATATAATTGTGCCAAAATTTGGATCTTCCAACTTTTCTCCCTTGCGTATATGGAATAAGTTGATAATATCCTGTTTAACCAAAGCAATATCAAACAGTTTGAAACTTGTATTGTCTGGATTCACTGTACTCAACCCACGATAGGCCCTTTGAGTAGGATTAACTCGAGGTTTTTGATTAGATTGAACAGTTATTTCTTTGTATAATTTTTTTTCTTCTGATGCCATAACAATATTTAACCTTTAAAAATCACCCACTACTCTTCCTTCTGGATCTACATACACACTCATATAAAAAGGATCTCTAGTGGTTGTAGCAGTTGAAGGTGGTATGCTGGTTGTTCCTGTTTCTTCAAATATGAAATCAGATGCTCTGTCTGTGTTGGTTTTAGAAACATTTGTTGGATTTAAATTTTCATGATGTCCCCAAGGTTCGTGTTGAGGTATACGTTTCATTATAGAATCTGTGCTTTCACCTGGATTGGTAAACACAGATAAGTCTGTAACCGGCAAGCCACTAAACACACCATTTGCAATATTGACAAATCCACCAACATCTATGTTCACATTGGCTCCTGCATATAGATTAGATGCCGCACCTACAGTTGTATTTTGAGTTGCACCTATTTGATTTGTTTGTGAACCAGTAACTTTCAAATTTTCTGTTGCAACTTCTGTGTTAAGGGTACTTGCTTTTAAATTTATGTTTCTATTTGCTTCTAAATTGAAATCTCTATCTGTTTTGAAATTAAAATCTCCTTTACTGTGAATGCTAACACTATCGTCTGCAAAAATATCAAGTTTGCCATTTGCTGTCATTTCTATCCAAGTAGTTCCTTTTGCATTACCTATATAGATTAAATCTTCTGAATTGTGCATTAAAATTTGATGTCCTGTTCTTGTACGCAAACGTAGTAATTCGTTGAAAGGAATACCTGGTTGTCCGCCTGTTTCTTTTTTAGCAACATCTACATATTCATACGATGTGCTTGAAGCACTGCCTTTTCTAATAAGTGTTTGGTCACCGTCATCCATTATGAATGACGAACCACCTTTTCTTTGGAAATGTAAATTTTTTGATGGCTTGAAAGTTTCGTCAAAGTCTTTGTCTACTGGTCCTGGAGTCAAAATTCCAAACACACTGGAAGGAACTTCTCTTCTAGCAGATGAAGATGAAAGGCCTCTAGTTTCATCTTCGATTAAACCTTGATTCATTAAAATATTTTTAAATGTATTATGAACAGGTTTCAAGTAATTGTTTGCGTCTTTTTTTGGATTATTTTTGTTGTATTCTTTGTTGTATTCCACCACAGGCATTTTTTTGTCAATCTCTCCTGCTTCAGTTGAGTTGTGTAAATTAGTTGCCGGATTTCCTTCTGGCAACTGGATGTTCATTCCTTCTTGCTGAATACAACCAAACCAATATGCTTTTTCAATGTTGCCTTCCACAAATATAACCATTACACGGTTGCCAATATCTGGTGGAACAAACCACATACCATAACTGCTTTGACTATATCTGTAATCTTTGTTGTCTCTGATATCGTTTACAGGTGTGGTGCCATAAAAAGGATTAAGAAACCTTGCTCTAACTGTTTGTCCTGTTGTTTGAGTTTGTCCACTTTGAGTGGTTTTTAAAATTTCAACTTTTAATGCTCCTTGAAATTTAGGATCCATTACTGATCTCACAATAGCCTCATAAGGACCTGAATTATTTCTTACAGTTAATTGTAAATCTGTTCTACTTAGATTTGGCATATTAAGCACTTACTCCTAGGCCAGTCATATCGTCGCCGATTTCAAAAGCACCGTTGGGATCTTTAGGATCAACTGATAATGCCGCTTGATTGTCTGTTCTTGCATTAGGGTCCATAACGCCTGTTTTGTTTCTAATTAATTCTATTTCTTGAGTAAATTTATTTCCGGAAAAAGAACTTCTCACAGTGATTGGATAATAATAGCCACTGAATTCGCCAAGCACCTGTAAATCTGTTTCGCTCACAGTGTCTTTGTTGAATAGCATTGTGCCGTCTGGACTAATATCCAGAGGTGTTCTAAAATTAACTTTTGTAAACACAATTCCCCTTAAAAAATCCGCCGCCGCATCGTTATCTTCAAATAATTCAGTCTCAACATTTTCTGTATGACCCACATAATTTCCAAAACCCGTTTGAGGTAGAAAGTAAGGATCTCCAACAATGTTTAAATCTAATTTTACTAAATCAACAGCACTGTCTAGGATTGCTTTGTTGAATTGTCTAGCAACACGTAATTCAACAGTCTCTATATTTCCACCTGTCGCTTGAGGATCTCCGAATGCCACATTAGGATTACTATTGTTGCCTTTGTAAGTATCAAATGAAGAATTTTGATCAACACTAGACTTTTCAGTTGACACACTTGAATTTGCATTGTCTTGTGTATCACCACTGCTGTTTCCTAAATCGTTCATTAGTGCAGTAAAAAATGCTTGGTTGAATTCCACATTAAAGTCTATTACATCTTTGTTTGTGCCTTTATACAATATATTGTATTCTTTCCTTATAAAGTCATCTAGTGCCCCTGCTCTACTGACCTCATCAGGAGCCATAAATTTATCGTCTGGCACCAAATAAGGAATTATTCTGAACATTATTATTTCTGGATATGTATTGAATTGTGATTGTAGTTTCCAATCATTAAAAATATATCTACCAGGAATAATTTTGAACCATTGTATCATTCCATCGGGTGCGGATTGTTTCCTTTTTGCTAGATCCTGTCCGTATTCGCTTAATAATATAATTTCTTCTATTATGGAAGAAATGTGAGTGTCTTTTTTAAATGAAATTGTTTTCTTTTTAGTATCAATTTTTGCAGTAGATTTAAGAGTTGTTTTAGTGTTTTTATCGTAATACTTGTTAGTATCACTGTTGTCGTCTGCAAACTCCTTACCTGTGTCTGCGGCGTTTTGCAAATGATCAATGACCATCTTAGATTTGCCTATTTCATTGAGTAGTTTTTGTTTTGCACCTTTAAATCCCGTTTCAAATTCATAATCACTGTTACCTTCAAACAATCCGCCGAAAATTCCTTGTATTCTTTGTGAGTATGGAACTTGAACAGGTCCTGCAAACCCATCAGTGTCTTCTGCATACACAGTGGTCGGAGTTTCTTTCGCGGCTTTATTGACTATGCTGGATGTGAATCCTGCTCTGTTTGGAAATATAAAAATGTAATCTCTAGGAGAATTTATTGTTTTTTTTGAGTCTGCTTTGCCTCTGTTGATGCCATGTCGAAAATTTCCTTTTGTATTTTTTTTTGATTTGTCTGATTGAATTACTTTATTATTTAAAATACCTGCTAAACTCTGTTCTCCTGAAAATAAAATTTCGGAAACAGTTTCGCCTCGAATTTCAATATCGGCAGGAAGTTTTGCATATTGATCTGCAAATGCAACATCATTTAAAGCAATCGCTTCAACTTCGTATTGAGATACTCCATTGTTACTAGAAAAATTAACCTTACTGAACATAATAGGCATGATTTTGCGTAATTGTTTCTCTTCATCAGGTGTGAGTGGTGTATCTGGATCTGTTGTGCCGTTTTGGAAGTCACAAATTAAAACCATTGGGTGGTTGAGATAAGAAGCCTTATTTGCATCATTACCTGTATTTGAAGCACGAGTAACTTGCAATTGAAGATTCTGTAGGAATAATCCAAGACTAAAAGGTTCTTGCACAGTGAAAGTAATAGTTGTACCTTGTGTGTGTCCTGTTTTAGTATTACTATGGATAATTGCTTCTATTTGCACATTGTCAATATAAAATTCTAATGCTAAAGGTTCTTTTGCTAGATTAGATTCACGTGCTGAACCTCCTGCACTTTTCGCCACAATGTATTTTGGTGCATAACCTTTCATCAAAGTTTCGTCAGGAAAATTTACTTCATCAAGCGTCATTGCGGCTAGTGTGAAGATTGCATTATTTGTGTTAAATTTATGAAGAGGATTTTGTATTCGTTTAACCGTTTTGTTTTTTTTTATCTTGGGCACCAAATCACCTACAGGTACAGCAAGTTCTAATCCTAGTTCAACATCAGCCTCTGCTGTTGCTATTGCGTCTGCTTTGCCTTTGTTGATGCCATGTCGAAAAAGTTTTCTTTTTGAGAGTTTTTTAAAGGGTTTAGTGAAGGTTGTATCATTACCTAATTCTTTAATTTTTTTTTCTTGAAGTTCTTTAATTTTCTGACGTTTTTCGTAGCGTGACATTTTACAATCCTAAATATGAGAATAGAGTTTTCGGCTCACAAATCATTATTTCAGTTCCTGCTTTGAAATCAAACACAGGATCTTTTAGGACATCAAAATTTCTTTGTGCAAATACCCACCATAACTTAGGAGTTTTATAAATTTCGTTGCTGGCTAAATCCGGACGTAAATGAAATTGACTTTCAATTGTGTATGGCAGATCAAGTCGACTGATAGGAATTGCTCTAGGCACAAGAATGTCTAGATATTCATCATCCACAATAGGAGTAAATGCATAAGGTGAATTTGCACTGTATTTTGACATTAGATAAATTCTCCTCCTTTGCCTATGTAACCATCTTTTATAAAGTCATTCAAACTGAACTTACTTTGTTTTGTTCTACTGTATTGTGGAGTCACTGCCACTGTAACAATACTTGTTGCCGGTGCCCAACCTGTCGGCGTTGATTCAATTGCGTCTGATGTTGCCGAAGTGGCTCCAACTGCTGTTGAAATGTAATCAACATCTTTAGGCATGTCAAACTGAAAACTGTTTATGATTACTGGCACATTGTTGAAAACAAAATCACCGTAACCGTTCAAACGCACAACTGGTGGTGGTTGCCCTGCTTCTTGATCTACGCCAAAATTCATTTTTGTAACTGATCTCAAGTAATGAATACATGCCACCCAATATCTTGCTTCAGCGGCATTTTGCACAAAAAAGTCTCCTGTGATTGTCATCTGATCCACTTGGCTGTTTTGATATGAATAGTAAGGATAGTTTGTGTGTACAGGTTGAATTGATTGATAGTTTGCACTCTGCGATACCAACACTGTTGGAGTGAATGGAAACACAAAGCCGTTAGTTTTATTCAACGGTGCTAATAAATCAGTTTCGTTTTGAGCATTATCTCTGAACATTTTTGGCAAACTTAGACGCAGACGCCAATCTTTTTCTTCATTTTGAATCGCCACATCTGCCTGTTTAATGTTTTTTGATATGTTAAAGTTTAGTTGAGATAAAACACTCTTATTGTCAAGAAAAGGCAGTTTTGCTTTAACGGAGTTAAGTCCATCGTTCAGCACGTTCTTTGCATTAGTCACTGTTGAGGTAACCGAGGACGATAAATCGCTGGCAAGGTTAGTTGCTTTGCCCTTTGTATTGTCTATAAATTTTTTTAAATTTTCTGAGCTCATAAGTTTGATACATTTATTTATTGACAAAATTAACTGCGTACATTATAGTAGATAAATATATGGCATTGAGAAAAATAAATTATCTAAATAACAGAGATTTACTGGTTGAGATACACAAATCCAAGTCCAGTTTTTGTAGTTTTGTGTCTGATGAGCACCATCAGTACGATACTATATTGACCAGTATTGACAGAATTAACCTAAGGACTATTGCAGAAGCAAAACGTATCAGGGCAAAACGGCTTACACAACAAGCATATGAAAAAGCCAAAGCACTGAATCCAAAAATACGTTTAAGCCAATGTGAAATAAAATACAAGACCATTCCAAAAGAGGACCTTGTGTTTAGAATTTACACATACGAACACGTGCCTGATGAACCAGGCAGGAAAAAGAATCCAAAAACAGTAGCAGATAGTAAAACCAAAGTCAATTTTACTCCGTTTCAACATTGGAAATTTGATGAAAAAGGCAATCTGGTGTGCGTGGGAAAAAGTCATTGGGAAGGTGGAATGACAAACGGCTACTTTAACAAAGAAAAAGGCAGAGCAACCAACGAATTGGCAAAGATGTGGATGAAGTTGTGTGAACGATATGGTACAAGAGGTAACGTTAGAGGTTACACCTACAATGATGAAATGCAGGGTCAAGCAATCTTGCAACTTGCACAAATTGGTTTGCAATTTGATGAATCTAAATCAAACAATCCATTTGCATACTACACAGCGGCAGTTACTAATTCATTTGTAAGAATCATTAATATCGAAAAACGTAATCAAAATATAAGAGATGACATTTTAGAAATGAATGACATGATGCCGAGTTTAACAAGACAAACTCAATCAATGAATGCTCAACCAGATAAGAAGAAAAAAGTTTCAAAATCCAAATCCAAAAAGTAAACTTGACATTATGCAGTTTAGACTTTACACTGTCAATGTAGGAGAAGAATATTGTTTAAGAAATTAGCGGTTTTTACTGACATACATTTTGGCTTGAAGTCTAATTCAAAAATACACAACGACGATTGCGAAGCATTTGTAGACTGGTATATTGAACAAGCGAAAAAAGAAGGTTGTGAAACAGGAATGTTTTGTGGTGATTGGCATCACAATAGAAACAGTGTAAACATTACCACCATGGACGCTTCCATTAGATGTCTAGAAAAAATAGGAAAAGCATTTGATAAATTTTATTTCTTTCCTGGAAATCACGATTTGTATTTCAAAGACAGCAGAAGTATTCAGTCCACAGAGTTTGGAAGATTTATTCCTGGCATAACAATGGTAAATGAAATAATGAATGTTGATGACGTTGTTATGGTGCCTTGGTTAGTAGGCGATGAATGGCGTAAGGTCGGCAAAATGAAATGCAAATATATGTTTGGTCATTTTGAACTGCCTAATTTTTTTATGAACGCTATGGTAGAAATGCCTGACACAGGTGAATTGAAAGGCAGTGACTTTCAAAATCAAGAATATGTGTTCTCTGGACACTTCCACAAAAGACAAGTTAAAAACAATATTCATTACTTGGGAAATGCTTTCCCACACAATTACGCAGACGTAGATGACAATGATCGTGGCATGATGATTTTAGAATGGGACAAAGAACCAAGATATTTAAACTGGCATGACTGCCCGAAATACAAATATGTAAAATTAAGCGAACTGTTAGACAAAACAAAAGAAATAATGCAACCTAAAATACATTTAAGAGTTACGCTTGACATTGATATTTCTTACGAAGAAGCAAGTTTTATAAAAGAAACGTTTATGAAAGAATATGATTGTAGAGAAATTACACTTATTCCAAGTAAAAAAGATGAAGAAATAAACAGCGACTTAGATTTAACAAAATTTGAAAGTGTAGATGAGATTGTTGCAAAAGAATTAGATTCTATCGAATCAGACAATTACAACAAAAAAACATTAATGGACATTTACAACGATTTAGGATGAGATTAAAAGATTTAACTGTAAAGAATTTCATGAGTGTGGGTAATCAGACTCAAGGATTAAACTTCGACCAAAAACATTTGACCCTTGTATTGGGCGAGAATTTAGACCAAGGTGGACATGACGCTGGATCGCGAAACGGTACAGGTAAAACCACCATGGTCAACGCCCTATCTTATGCAATGTATGGCGAAGCACTCACAAAAATTAGACGTGATAATCTTGTTAACAAGACCAATGGTAAAAATATGTTGGTCACACTTACATTTGAACAGAATGGAATTGACTACAGAATAGAACGTGGCAGAAAGCCTGGAGTGATGAAATGGTTTGTTAACGATCAAGAACAAGAACTTGAAGATATCAGTCAAGGAGATTCAAGAAAAACACAAGAAGAATTAAACAAAATGATTGGTATGAGTCCTGAAATGTTCAAACACATCGTGGCACTAAACACATACACACAACCATTTTTAAGTTTACATCACACAGAACAACAAAAAATTATTGAACAACTGCTGGGAATAACCCTGTTGTCTGAAAAAGCAGATGTGCTAAAACAAAAAATTAAAAAATCTAAAGAAGATATTGCTTTGGAAAATGCAAGAATTGAAGGAATAAAGATTTCCAATGAAAAAGTGCAGGAGACAATACAATCATTGCACAACAAGTCTAGTGCATGGGACTCACAGAAGAAAGAGGATATACGCAAACTAGAACGCACAATCACAGAACTTGTTGATGTAGATATTGAAAAAGAACTTGAATCTCATAAAAAATTAGAACTGTGGCAAAAACACACAGACTCAATCAATCAACTGCTAAAAGATAAAAGCAACTATGAAGCATCTATCGTACAAGCAGACAAACAGGTAAAAAAATTAGGCAATGATTTAGACAGTTTGCATGATGATGCAAAATGTTATGCTTGTGAACAAGAACTGCCACATGAAAAAATTGAAAAAATGAAAAGAGATCTTGAAGAACAGTTTGGTGATGCAAACAGTTACGTGATGGATCTAGCAGAAAAGATATCAGTGATAGACAAAGAACTGGAAAGTTTAGGAGAGCCAGAACACAAACCACAAACGTTTTATGAATCAATACAACAAGCATATGAACACAAACAGCACTTGGATACATTGCAAACTGCTGTTTCAAACAAAAAAGAAGAAACTAATCCATATCTTGATCAAATAGATGAATTAAAACATCAAGCAGTACAAGAAGTTGATTGGACTGTGGTCAATGATATGCAAAAATTAAAAGAACATGAAGAATTCTTACACAAACTGTTAACAAACAAAGATTCGTTTATTAGAAAAAAGATTATAGATCAAAACTTGTTATTCTTGAACAACAGGTTGACAAACTATTTGGATAGATTAGGATTACCTCATTTGGTAACATTTAGAAATGATTTGAGTGTAGAAATTACACAACTAGGTCAAGAACTGGATTTTGATAATTTAAGTCGAGGTGAACGTAACAGATTGATATTAGGATTATCTTTTGCATTCAGAGATGTTTGGGAAAGTTTGTATCAGAACATCAACTTGTTGTTTATTGATGAATTGATTGACAGTGGTATGGACAGTGCTGGTGTGGAGAGCAGTTTGGCTATTCTTAAAAAGATGAGCAGAGAACGATCAAAAAACATATTCTTAATCAGTCACAGAGATGAATTGATGGGTAGAGTGAACAGAGTACTCAAAGTTATCAAGGAGAACGGATTCACATCATATGCAAATGATGTAGACGTTATGGATTCACATGGATGATACACACGACCAATTATACAAAGCATACATGGAATATCACAAAGCAAACGAACAGTTTGAAAAGAAAAAATCCTATAGAACAAAAATAAAAGCACGAAAGTTTCTCAGTCTCATCAGAAGACTTGCAATCAAGAGAAGAGCAGAAATAATGGAGCAGTTCAAGGCGGCTCAAGGGAAGTAGAGAAGGCGAAGCCTCGCCAAAATTTTTTAGAGCGAAGCGATGCTACGCAAAAATTTTTTTAGCGGAAGCCAATTTTTGACCTGACAAACACAATCACTGGTAACTATCAGTATGCCATGGACTTATCAAGGTAAAATCATAGAGACATTGCCAGAACACTGTGAAGGATTTGTGTATTTGATCACAAACACAACCAACGGTAAGATGTACGTGGGCAAAAAACTGGCGAAATTCAAGAAGACACGTCCGCCTCTCAAGGGCAGGATAAACAAACGTAGAAGCAAGGTTGAATCTGACTGGCGCGAATATTGGGGTTCGTCGGATCATTTGCTGGAAGACGTAGAAAAACTAGGCGAAAAAAACTTTACAAGGCAAATACTGTACATATGCAGTGGCAGAGGCGCAATGAGTTACCTCGAAGCTCGTGAACAATTCGAAAGGCGAGTACTAGAATCCGATGATTACTACAATGGCATCATCAATGTTAGAGTTGGTGGTTCCCGAATCCTTAAAGAAGAATTGAAAAAACACAATCCCAAGGCATAACATAGCAACACGGTTGATCATAGATCCAGGAAATGCAGTCGATAAGACGTTAGGTGAATCCTGAGTTGCAAGGCAAGTGCTAACTGAAGGCACAAAAGATGATGCTCTGTGAAAAAGATACAACATCACAACTGAACACTTTGTTTGCAAAGGGTGTGTCAGTTGCCCGTGACTGATGAAGTCTGGAGTAGGGAGTTGGCGGGTCACCGCTTCCGTTCATAGAAATCTCCTTTTGCACAATGGTAGGCTCGTCTCGCATGATGGCACCGTACTTTTCCCGGCAACGGGTGAAGTATGGCTCAACTGTCTGCATGATGCGACAACTTACTTCGTAAGCGATGTTGAAGAACTCAATTAGGACGACGAGTCCTAATTTGGATTAACGAAGTTAATCCACTCTCAATTTAAGGCGTGCTAGGATTGAATGATTCCATACGTTTCCATTTGTGATGATCTGGATCGCATGATGGTGTGTAGTGTAGAATGGTGTCTTCCCACTTTTTAATACTTTGCAAATGATTCAACACCTTGGGTGAATACACATAAAGATGTGCAGGATTCTGTTCTGCCAAATCGTTGCAGTTTGGAATGTGCAACTCTGTGTGATAGGTTTGCAGTTGATCCACTCCGTCATAATTTGAAAAATCTCTCGCGTGGCTGTCGCCACACAACCACGTCAATGGCGCAAGGTCTTTGGCCACCATGGGCACGTCCTTGGCAGTGTCATACCAATGTATGTGTTTGAAACCTTTGGCATTCAATCTGTCCCAACTCTTGTTGCCCACACTGTAGATGTTTTCTTCCATGAATGGTTCAAGGCTGTGTTGATAATTGTTCAGTGCTTCCATGTGTGTGATTAAAAGTGGACCTTTTCTAGCGGCTGTGTGTTCCACGTGATGTGATTGCAAACAAGGCAACCACCTGGCTCCTTCTTCGAGCGGTCCCGGGTCTTGTATCTGAGTATACACTATCATAATAAAATGTAGAATTATTTAATTTACTGTCTGTGTGATTAAAATAGCATATTTGCTTGTAGGTGTCAAGAACGCATATTGTTTCATACTTTATATTATGTACTTATCACAGCAATGGGCAGGATTTAAAAGAAAGGCTGTCCAGTTTTTTTGGCAGTTTCCAAATTCTCTTTGACCAAATTGCCAATCATTTCACGTTCTTCGTAGGTGCTCATGTATGCTTCGTTCAGTGTGACTCCACCTCTCATGTACCAGCATATACGCACTAGATCAAATCTGAATTGTTTTTTGTCCGCTTCCATCTTGGCGATTTCCTTTTTCACCTCGAGTTCGGACATGGAGAGTATCCTTATACGAAAAAATTTGATTGGTCAAAGGTGATTGGAACTTCAAATGTTTCCGGTGCACCTTTCTCCTGTTCGTCTTTGGTTGTGTTGGCAATGAATGGTTTAACAGCAAACTTGTCTCGCTGTTCTGTGATGTGATCTAAAATTGTTGTGTAAAATTCTTTGCTGGTGTTTTGCATGAACTCCAAGAGATGTTTTGGATCATTAACAACTTGTCCATCCATCAATTCAATTTTTGCAATACTTTTTGCCACAGTTTCCACAGTCAAGTCAGTAAGCCTGTTGAATGCTTGTCTGAATCTTTCCATTTTTTCTTCGTTGGGCACTGTGTCATCATTCACCAAGTTGTACACTCTTTGTTCTTCAAAACTGCGTAGTGCATCTTTGGTAAACTCTGAATACATCAATGGACGCAGAGTGATTGTCATGTTTTCCAATTTGATTGTGTCTGCATACGTGGCTGACATCAAAGGTGCTATTACAGAATTTAAATCTATTGTGAAATCTTTTTCATCTCCTGTGTTGGGCACTTTGACTGTGATTGTCATGTTTTCACCGTATGTGGCAATTCTTATTGCCATGATCAATGCATCAACATCTAAACTTGGCATGTACCAAGGCTGTTTGATTTGTGGCACACAACTTTTAATCACATCTGCTGTGGCTGTGCCGTTCATTAAACTGTCTGGTGTTTTTAAAAGCAATTCATCTTTGGCTGTGAGTGGATAGATTGCCACCTCGCCTGATTCAGGTAAATCCAATGATCCTGGTGGATAGTATTTTCCACCGCTCGGTAAACGAACGTGTAATTTAGGTTGTCTAAAATACTTCTGTAACGGATTACTGGTATTTTGTCCTGTTGTTTGTTCTGTCATTTTTTCTCCTATAAATACACACACAAAGGAATGCATTCAAATAATATAGTAGTATTTACTACTACTAATTAAGTGCGTATATAATTATGGCAGAAGTAGACGATCTACTGAAATATCTGAAAGAATTGGATGGGCGGACTCAACTAGGGCCAGCCTCAGAAGCCACAATGAAACGCCTTGCCGACGCCTTAACAGGCAAATCAACATCAGCACCAAAAACTCCTGTAGAAAAAAAGGAACAAAAAGCAAAAGAAGAAAATACCAAACAGATTGAAGACGTAACTGACCAATTAGCCGAATGGGAAATGGAGTTGAGAAAAAACGAAAGAGGCATGTACTCTTTGTGGACAGGTACCAAAATGTTCTCCAGCCAATTGATGAGTGGTTCAATGTCTGTGGAAGGTTTTGCATCAACCTTGACCACTATGGCGGACATCACGGGAAACAAGTATATGTTCATCTTGATGAAAAGTGTTGAACAACTTGCAAAATTGATAGACACACAGGTGGACAATTTTAAACAACTATCAGAAGTTGGTATTCAGTTCAGTGACGGATTATTCACCACAAGAGAATTGGCACTGAGAGCATCACTATCGTTGGACGCATTTTCAAACGCACTAGGTAAAAGTGCAGACACACTTGCACTGTTGGGCGGAAGTGTAAGAGGTGGTACAGAACGTTTCACTGACATCAGTAGATTGCTTCAAGGAGAATTTAGATCCACAGCCAACGGTCTAGGAATGACTTTTGAAGAAACAACAGATCTTCTTACAGATTATTTAGAAATACAGACGTCAATAGGTAGAGCACAAACTATGACCAATAGAGAATTGAATGCTGGTGCTCAAGACTTCATAATGAATTTAGATCAACTTTCATCCATCACAGGTAAACAGAGAAAACAAATTGCTGATGCCGTTAAAGCAGACATGATGGAAAAACGTATTAAAGGTATTATACAGTCGCTTGAGTCTAGTATGGTTCCGGGAGTACAAGAAATATTAGGAAGTTTACAAGGTTTACCTCAAGCAACACAAGATGCATTTAAAGAATTAATAGGAACAGGCGGTGTACCTATATCAGACTTTGCAAAAAGTTTAGTAAGGTTGAATCCTCAGATTGCCACTTTTGCCAGACAGGTCAGTTTTGGAAATGGTTCTGTGGAACAATTTGAAGCAATCATCAGACAGACAGCAGGCATATCACAAAACTTGGGTAGTGGATTCCAAAGAACAGGAGCACTATTAGATGTGCTTGGCAATCAAACACTTGCGGCAAATGTTGAGTTGTTTAACTTGACAAAATTTGGTGCACAAAGATCTGCGGTAGAGAGACAACAGGCAGAGGCAATCAAGGCAACATCAAATCAGATATTAGGATTCAAAGATGCATTCAAAGATATTCAAAACTTTGCGATCACAGTTCTTTTACCATTCCTTCAAGCATTTGGTTTTGCTTTAGGTGGTTTGGCAAAACTTGTAAACAGTATAATGGCTCCTCTGATGGCATCTGATGATGCACTTGTAAAATTTGTAGGAGGATTAGGTTCGGCGGCACTGGCATTAGGAGCACTTAAAATTGCTTCAATGGCACTAGGAGGAACATTTAAATTGCTTGGCGGATTTATGAGCAAACTTCTTCCATCATTAGGTGGAGGCGGTGCGGCAATAGGCGGAATGAAAGCATTAGGTTCGGCAGGTCCGGCAGTGGCAAAAGGCGGTGCGTTTGCTGGTTTAGGTATTGGTGCTTTGTTAGGTTTATCAGGTGTTGGTGCTGGTTTAGGTATTGCGGCAATTGGAAAAGGATTGCAAACATTCAACAATGTAGACGGCAAAAACTTGTCCGATGTTGCTGATGGAACCAAAAATTTAGTTTTAGCATTGGTTTCTGGTGTTGGTAACACAGGTAATTTGGCAAACGCTGTGTCTGGAATGAAAACTTATGCCAGAACTATGTCAGAAGCACTAGATGATCTTGACAAAGACAAATTATCATTGTATACTACAAAGTTAGAAGAGTTAGCAGGAGCATTTAGAGAAGTGAATACAAGCATGAGTGGAGCAATTACATCGTCCGGAAGAAGCAATCAAGATAAACTGGATGGAATAAGTACACTACTTGCAGAAATTAAACTAGTAATGGAAGACGTGGCAAACAGTAACAAAAACATTTCGAGAAAAACATCAAACTCGAACGTTTATAATACTTAGGAAAAATAATGAGTTGGAAAAGATATTTTACACAGGTCCCAGTTGGTACAGATGTCACAGGCAATGCATCAGCAATGGGTTCAACGGTATCCGGTAGAGCGGGGCCGGCAAGAACAAACTATTCATCTTATCTACCTGATGTGTACACAGGTTCACCGAACAGGATTGAAAGATACGGACAATACAACACAATGGATTTAGATTCTGAAGTCAATGCGGCTTTGGATATACTTGCAGAATTTACCAGTCAACAGAATCCTAACAACAGCACAGTATTTAGAATGGATTTCAAACAAAGAGCAACAAATTCAGAAGTACAAATTTTAAAACAATATCTACAACAATGGTGTAAAATGAATGACTTCAACAAAAGAATGTTTAAAATTTTACGTAATGTGTTCAAGTATGGTGATGCATTCTTTGTTAGAGATCCAGAAACTAAAAAATGGTTCCATGTAGACCCTGCAAAAGTAACAAAAATAATTGTGAATGAAAGCACAGGAAAAACACCTGAACAATACATTATTAAAGACATAAATTTTAATTTTAAAAACATGGTTGCAACAACTCCATATCAAACAACAGGAAATGTTACTGGTGGTGGTTCAGGATACTTAACAGGTGGAGCAAGAGGATACGTTGGTGCAAGTGGTCATGACTACGCAACATCATCAGGATCAAGATTTTCAACAGGCATGAAAGAGATTGCAGTTGATTCCGAACACGTGGTACATTTAAGTTTGTCAGAAGGACTGGATAACAACTTTCCATTTGGAAATTCATTGTTGGAAGCAGTGTTCAAAGTGTTTAAACAAAAAGAATTACTAGAAGATGCCATTATTATATACAGAACACAGAGAGCACCCGAAAGACGTGTGTTTTATATTGATGTAGGTAATATGCCAAGTCACCTTGCAATGCAATTTGTTGAAAGAGTTAAAACAGAAATACATCAAAGACGTATTCCAAGTGCAACGGGTGGTGGAACAAGTGTAATTGATTCAGCGTACAATCCATTATCCACAAACGAAGATTACTTTTTCCCACAAACAGCAGAAGGTAGAGGTTCTAAAGTTGAAACATTGCCTGGTGGTACAAACCTAGGTGAGATTGATGACCTTAAGTTTTTTACAAACAAATTGTTTAGAGGTTTAAGAATACCAAGTTCGTACTTGCCAACAGGTGCAGATGACTCAAACAGTCAGTACAACGATGGTAGAGTAGGAACAGCGTACATACAAGAATTAAGATTCAACAAATATTGTGAAAGACTGCAAAATTTAATTGTAGAAGAGTTCAACGTAGAGTTTAAAAAATACTTATTGGACAAAGGTATCAATATTGATACATCAATGTTTGACTTAAAAATGCAACAACCAATGAACTTTGCATCTTATAGACAAGCAGAATTAGATAATCAAAGAATATCAACATTTACACAGTTATCAGCAGTGCCACACGTAAGCAAACGTTATGCATTGCAAAGATTTTTAGGTCTATCAGCAGAAGAATTGGCTGAAAACGAAAGACTGTGGAGAGAAGAAAATGATGAAAACCTTGGAGCAAAACCAACTGAAAGTACAGGCGAATTGAGAAGTGCTGGAATAAGTGGAGGAGGAATCCAAACAGACTTAGACAATGCAGATCAAGAAGCCGACACAGAAGAAGAACCAGCAGGAGGTGTATCACCATTGGGCGGTACTGGCACAGCAACACCAACACCTGATCAAACAGGCGGCACTGGTGGACAAACTCCGCCTACTACATAAATATTATCATGATATTGAGAGAGTTATTTTATTTCGACAAAAACACATTGGAGTCAGGAGAGAACAAAAGTTATTCTCCAGGTGATGACCAATCAATTGTGTCTAAAGACGATACACGCAAAACTAGATTAACCCTGAAGCAGATCAATAGAGCCAGAATGGCAGGCGAATTTCATCAAGAAGAGCAAGAAAACGAATTAGAATTCATCAGATCAATGTATTCTGCAGATAACCAAGCAGAGATTTAACCATGTCAACAGCATTTGTGCTAGGGAACGGCACAAGTAGGCAAGGAATTGCCTTAGAATCGTTGCGAGATTACGGCAAGATATATGCCTGCAATGCTGTGTTTCGTGAGTTTGATCCGGACTACTTGGTGGCAGTGGATGCCAAGATGATATTTGAGATCTGTGGAGCAAACTATCAGCACAAAGTACCAGTATGGACAAACGAAAATAGAGCATTCAAGAAGTTCAAGAACCTTAACTACTTCTCTCCACCCCTAGGATGGAGCTCAGGCCCCACAGCACTGCACCTAGCCACTAAACACGCACATACAAAGTTGTATTTGCTGGGTTGGGACTTTGTGGGCACACGTGAAGGCAAGTTAAACAACCTGTTTGCTGACACCAATAACTACAAAAAAAGCACAGATGTTGCAACCTACCATGGAAATTGGATGCGTCAGAGTTGTATACTACTACAAAAGAATCCTTCAAAGAGATATATACGAATAGTCAGAGATGGTAAATCGACGTTCAAGGCGCAAGATTTACACAAATACGCGAATTACAGTGAGATTACTGTTTCTGAGTTTAAGAACGCACACAACCTATCTTAAAAGGGCCGTTTTCTGCCCATTACCTACCGTTTTGACTAATTAAAACTAAATAATATTTGACAGAACTATTAATCTTAAACTTACGGAGGAAAACAGATGTCAGAACAAAAAAATAAGTTCGAAGCAATGTTGGAAAAATTAGTGGCTGATGATAAATCAGGTGCTGAAGAGTTATTCCACGACATTGTTGTAGAAAAATCTAGAGAGATTTATGAAAATCTTCTTGATGGTGATTTAGAAGATGCTAAAGTTGAAGAAAAAACAGCAGAAGCAGATGCCAAAGAAGATAAAAAAGACGAAAAATCAGTAGAAGAGAAAGCAGATACTTCAGAAAAAGAAGAAGATGCTGTAGAAGAAAAAACTGATGCTTCTGAAAAAGAAGAAGAGGCTGTAGAAGAAAAAGCAGACGATTCAGAAAAAGCAGAAGATAAAGTTGATGAAGTTACTACTGACGAAGTAGGAATTATTCCTGCTGAACAAGAAATTTCGCAACAAGCACCCGAAGGAGATGCTACTGATGATATGATCGGTGACATTGAAGCGGACAAAGGCGAAGAAAACGGCGACGATGCTGACCATGACGGTGAAGATATGGAAGACAGAGTTGTTGATTTAGAAGATGCTATTGATGACCTTAAGGCAGAATTCGAAAAGATGATGTCTGACAAGGAAGAAGGCGACGATGATTCGGATGACTCTGAAGAAGAGAAAGAAGATGAAGCAGTTGTTGATCAATCGGCAGAGGGAGAAGTAGAAATTGCTCCCGTACTTGGTGACCAACCAGCGGTTGAGTCTACAGAAGCACCAAAGTCTGCAACAGAAGAAATTAGAGAGTATGTGAACAAAGTTAGTGCATCAAACACTGACGGTTCAGATAATTCTAAATCTCCAGTTGCTGGTAAAAATGACATGGGTGGATCTTCAAGCAATTTAGTACAAGGTGGTGAAGAAGCAGGTTCTAAAGCACCAGCGGCTAAAGAAGAAGATGCAGGCAATGTTAATAAACCAGGTGCAAAGGCTAAAATGACTGCGGCACCAAAGGCTCAGACTAAAGCAGACGACGATGGATCTGCGACAAAGTCAACATTGGGCAGTTAATAATTGTTAGGAAAAAATAGGATGTTATCATTACGTGAGACGTTGACCTTCGACCAAGCAAAAATAGTCGTTGAGTCCAAAGATGAAACAAACGGAAAGTCCCTTTATATGAAAGGGATTTGTATACAAGGTGGTGTTAAAAACGCCAACCAAAGAGTATACCCCGTGAGTGAGATCAGTAGGGCTGTCAGCACACTTAACGACCAAATTACCGGCGGATACTCAGTGTTGGGCGAAGTTGATCATCCTGAAGGACTTAACATTAATTTGGACAGAGTTAGCCATATGTTAACAGATATGTGGATGGACGGTCCGAACGGATACGGAAAATTAAAAGTGTTACCGACCCCTATGGGAAAACTAGTTGAAACAATGCTGGAAAGCGGAGTTAAACTTGGTGTTTCTAGTAGGGGTTCAGGTAACGTTAAAGAAGACGGATCCGGACAAGTGTCAGATTTTGAAATTATTACAGTAGATGTTGTTGCACAACCAAGTGCACCAGGAGCCTATCCAACTCCAATCTACGAACAGTTAATGAATTCTAAAGGTGGATATAAGGCGTTACAAACAGCAAGGGACACAAAGGCACAAAAATATCTAAAAGAGGCGTTGGTTAATATAATTAACGGACTCAAATAGTAGGAGAAAATAAATGTTAGATGCACTGAAATCACTCTTCGAAAACAATGCAATATCTGAAGAGATCAGAGCTGAGATTGAAACCGCTTGGAATACACGAGTGGAAGAAAACAAACACGCTGTAACATCAGAACTTCGTGAAGAATTTGCGAAAAAGTATGAGCATGACAAAGCACAGATGGTGGAAGCCGTTGATGCAATGGTAAATGAAAAGTTACAGGCGGAGATTGCTGAATTTGCCGAAGATCGTAAACAATTGGCTGAACAAAAAGCCAAGTATGCTATCAAGATGCAAGAAGATTCAGCGAATCTAAAAGGTTTTGTTTTTGAAAGACTTAAATCTGAAATCAACGAATTACACGCAGACCAAAAAGTTATGGCTGAAAATTTCACCAAACTTGAGGACTTTGTAGTTGATGCTCTATCTAAAGAAATAGCAGAGTTTAACGAGGACAAACAAGACGTCGCAGAGACGAAAGTACGTCTTATCAGAGAAGCAAAAGCACACTTTGAAAAAATAAGAACGAAGTTTATTACAAAGAGTGCAGAAGCAGTGACTACGATCGTTGAGAAAACATTGAAAAATGAAATTTCTCAATTGAGAGAAGACATTGATGCGGCTCGTAAAAACGACTTTGGTCGCAGACTGTATGAATCTTACGCTCAAGAATACTCACAAAGTTTCTTGAACGAAAAAGGTGAAACAGCCAAACTTTTGAAAGTAGTTGATACAACAAAACTACAGGCAGAAGAAGCGAAAAAGAATGCTGAAGAGATGAAAGCGAAAGTTGAAGCCAAAGAGGCTGAAATTGTATCGCTTAAAGAGTCAGCAGAGAGAGAAGCAGTAATTAACGACTTAATTAAGCCGTTGAATACAGAACAAAAAGATATAATGACAAATCTACTGGAGAGCGTGGAGACTGGAAAATTGGAAAAACAATTCGAAAAGTATATGCCAGCAGTAATTAATGGTAACACTCCAGCGAAAAAACAGGCATTGAGAGAAGGCACAGAAGTAACAGGCGACAAATTAGAAACAGTTAGTAAACCCGTGGGTCAATTCAACGGTAATATCGTTGATATAAAAAGACTTGCAGGAATATAAAACACATTAAGGAGAAAATAAATGTCAGAACTAACAGAAGCTCGCTGGCAGGATACAAAGACAGCATTACTAGAAGGACTTTCTGGTAACACTAAGTCTGTAATGGAAGTGACTCTAGAGAATACAAGATCGTATTTGAATGAGACTGCGACAGCAGGTGCCACTTCAGCAGGTAATGTTGCAACTTTGAACAGAGTTATCTTACCAGTAATCAGACGGGTTATGCCGACTGTGATTGCTAACGAATTGGTTGGAGTACAACCGATGACTGGCCCAGTTGGACAAATCCATACTCTAAGAGTGAGATACGCAGACTCTACAACTAACGGCGCGACAAACGTTGCCGCTGGTGAAGAGGCGTTATCACCATTCAAGATCGCAGAAGCATATTCTGGAAACGATGCCGATCCGGCAAAAGGTGGCGCAACAGCGGCACTTGAAGGATCTGCAGGTAACAGATTATCAATCCAAATCTTGAAACAAACAGTTGAAGCAAAAACTCGTAAGTTATCAGCAAGATGGACTTTTGAGTCAGCTCAAGATGCTCAAGCACAACAAGGTATTGACATCGAAGCAGAAGTAATGGCGGCATTAGCCCAAGAAATTACTGCTGAAATCGATCAAGAAGTACTTGGTTCGTTGAGAGCACTAGCGGCTGATGAAGAAACGTATGACCAATCTGCTGTTTCAGGAACTGCGACATTCGTAGGTGACGAGCATGCGGCTTTGGCTGTATTGATCAACAGAGTAGCGAATAAAATCGCTCAGCGTACAAGAAGAGGCGCAGGTAACTTTGCAGTGGTATCACCATTAGCATTGACTGTACTTCAATCAGCAACAACTTCAGCGTTCGCAAGAACAACTGAAGGTGCATTTGCGGCTCCAACTAATAATAAAATGGTTGGTACTTTGAATGGTGCTATGAAAGTGTACGTTGATACATACGCTTCAGACACAACAGGCGTGTTGGTAGGTTACAAAGGTGCATCTGAATCAGATGCGGCGGCGTTCTACTGCCCATACATTCCATTGATGTCTTCAGGTGTTGTACTTGATCCAGGTACATTTGAACCAGTAGTAAGTTTCATGACTAGATATGGTTATGTTGAGTTATCAAACACAGCATCATCTCTAGGTAATGCGGCAGACTACTTAGGTGAAGTGAACATGGCGGCGGCTGTATCTTTCAGTTAATAGATACAAAAGCATCAAATTTAAAAGGGCGGCTTTATGTCGCCCTTTTTTATTGACTGAATAATACCATTTAACATTTTTATATCCTTTTATCTTTTCATCACTCCAGTCTAAATAATATTATGACATGGTTAGTAATCTACTTTTATATCCAAGGAAGTTGGATAGCAGGAGACTTTGTACGTGCAGATGGTTGGAGCAGTATTGCATACAATACTAAAAAAGAATGTATTGAAAAAATGTATATTGCCAACGAAACCCTTCAAAACACTGAAGGATTTAATGACAGAGCAATAGCAGTTTGTCAAGACTCTAAGCCGGGACCGTTTACAGAAACTCCAAAATTCTAGTTGACTGTTTACCAAAATTGTTGTATAATTTACATATGGATTTTATACAACCAATATTTGTAAACCAGACAGACAGTATCGTACAGGGCAAACTAGGATTAGACAATGCCAGTTTTCCATTAAAAGATATTAATGAACGTATTCAAAAAGATATTGATGTAGGAGTAAAAGAATTTTTACTTTTTGTCACTCCTAATATAAAAACAAATTCACCAGACTGGCAATTCCAAGGAGAAGCAGTCAATTATATTAAATCTAAATTTGGCAACACAATTAGTTTAGCAGTCGATGTGTGTATGTGTTCCACAACAACTGATGGACATTGTTGTTTAATAGACAAACCTCAAACCACTCAATCACTTTTTATACAGTTAGGCAGAGTTTTAAAACAAGCAGGTGCTGACATATTAGCACCTAGTGATATGCAAAAAGACACAGTAAAAAATTTAAAGATAGAAACTAAAATGCCTATATTGGCTTACATAAAATTTAGGTCAAATTTTTTTAGTTCATTTAGAGATCTTGCAGACAGCACACCTGACTCAGAAAGATTTTATCAAATCAGTGTGCAAGATGCATACAGTCCAAAAATAATAGCAAATCAATATGACAAAGATGGTGCAGACTATCTTATGTTAAAACCAGGAATGACTTCTATTGATTTAATAAGCATGATAAAAGCAAACTCATACAAACCTGTTGGAGTATATCAAGTTAGTGATGAATATCTTGGATTGCCTACAGACAAGCATTTATTAGAAACTTATCAAGTGTTTGAAAGAGTAGGTTGTGATTTCATGGTAACATATGGTGCTAGAAAATTAGTACAAATGGTTAGTAAATAAAATTATGCATGAAGAACTATTAAAAAAATTCAAAGATTTGCAAGATAGATTGCCCGTATGGCGTAAACAACATGGCATATTTCAAACAGATATCATGCGTATTGAAAAAAGTGCAGAAAAAATATATCACGAGTATCTTGATGTGATGATAAAACACAGACAATCACGCAAACAACACCATGCCGACCAAGGTGCTGAACTGCTTCAAAAGGGCATTGACACTCTAAATAAGGTGTCAAAAATAGAGTTATTAACATCTCTCAGTAAAAGATAAATATCACTATATAAAACGTGCCATACATAGTGTATGGACTTATGGGGACTACACCCCGTAGACCTAGAACGTCAAAGGAGAAAAAAAATGGGAAGACCACTTAACAAAAGGCTGTTTACAACAGCGGCTGGCGGTGCAACTGCTGGTGCAAGCGAAATAAAAGTAAACTTTAATTCAGGCGGTGGAGTAAAAGAAGGTACTATTATCAGACAAAAAGGATCTAAAAAATTCGTTGTTTCTGAAACAGGTGCCGCTGATACAGAACACACTTGTACATTAACATCTGGTGTATTACCTGCAAACTTAACATCAGGTCAGATGAGTATATCTGTACAAGGTAATGATAATGAAACTTATCTAGTAAGTAAAATTGCTGGACGTAAGTTAACAGTAAATGCGCCTACAGGTTCACAAAATGCTAACGCATTAGACGGATTATCTCTTGCATGGGATTTTGCGGCGGCTAGTGCTGGTAAAGTAAAAGTTGAAGAGGCTGGTGACGATGATGTTGCTAACGCCGATGATGACGACTTTACAGAAAACGCATAATTAAGGCTTTTGTTGTGGGGGCAACCCCACAACATACAAACAGGATTTTATAAATGAGTAAATTTTTAGTAGTCAACGATGGTGATTACACATTAAAAGTACAAGCAGGTGGAGAGATCCGTCTAGATACTGGAGTGTCTTCAGGCACAGTAAGAATTACTGGCGACTTGATAGTAGAAGGTGACCAGACTACAATTAATACGCAAGAACTTGACGTAGAAGATTCAATTATTAGAGTAAACAAAAATGATACAACACCAGGCGGAGTTTCTTCTCCAGGTGCAGGTATAGAATTTTATAATGGACTAGGTGGCGGAGTTGCTAACGGTGGTGATGATTCCACAGCACCTATGTTTTTATTCACAAAAGATTTTGGTCATTCATTTTGGGTGCAAGGTGGTTCACAAATTCAAAATGGAACATTTATTTTAAGAAGCAAAAGTGCAAGTACAGATCTATTAGGATTACGCACACACAACATTAACTCAGATACTGGAATTATTTTTGAACCAGGTGGATTAGGAACGTTGCGTGTTGTAAAAGTAAATTATGAAACTTTTCTTTCTAATGATAATGATATACCTAATAAAAAATATGTAGATGATGAAATTAATGCCATTGTGGTTGGTGCGGCGTTTCCTAGAATTACACAAGGTGATTCAGAAATAAGAATTTACGACAACAGTGTGTCAGGAGTTGACACAATAATTGAAACAAAAATTGATGGAGTCGTTAAACATTCTATCAGTAACAATTATTTTGATGTATCGAGTACAACTATAAATTTAAATGAAGTAAGAATAGAAAACAATGAAATTTCAACAAATGCATCCAACGAGGATTTAGTATTATCAGCACCTGGTACAGGTAGCGTCAAGATATCAGACAGCATGGTCATTACAACAAGACCAAGTGTGCTTGATCCACTTGCAGACCCAGTATACAGCACAGAAGGTACTAAATTGTACGCTAAAGCGCCAGGTACGGGTGACTCAGGATTATTTTTTGTAAATACAACAGATAAAAGAGACGAATTGATCAGCAAACAACGTGCTTTGGTGTTCAGTCATATGTTTTAAGGAGCAAAGATGGCAATAAACAATGTAGTAATTACGCAAGGTAGCAACGCTCAAGTGTTTGCATCTGGTACTGTGCCTGCAGGAAAAACATACGGTGTATCAAATATGCTGATATGTAATAGTGCGGCAGAAGATCAAACAGGAGCCAATGACGCAATATTTAGAGTATTTGTTGTACCTAGTGGACAATCATTCAACGCAAACGCAAACATGATTATTAACGATGCACTGTTACCAGGAGCGGAAACGTTTATTTTGGACACAGAGAAATTAATGTTGACTGCTGGCGATACAGTGGTGGTTGAAAACACAGCAGTAAACAATGTAACTTTGATTGCAACAGTCAGTTACCTAGAGGTATAATGCGATATCTAAAAAGACAATCAACCAACAGTAGATTAATCGCTGGAAGAGGCGTTGTGTACGATCAGTACGAACAACTTATAATTCCAGGTACAGGTGCTATTTTAGTTCCTAAAGGTGATACAGCAAGTAGACCTAATCCTGCAGAAGTTGGACAATTAAGATATAACACAGACACAAGAAGTTTTGAATACTATGAAGGTATTCCTAACGGTGGTAATGCTTGGAAACAAGCAAGATTTAGAGAACCCGTAACAGTAACAAAACAAAATTTAGGCAACGGTGATGATCAAGAAGTAAACTTCGGTCCACTAAATGCTAATGATGTAGATTTTTATTATCCAGCGGCTCCAGAACAAGTTTTAGTAATGGTAGAAAACGTTTTACAAATTCCAGACACAAACTATTCAATTGTACAACAACCTTGTTACTATAACACAACAAACATTGGATTTGCAAGTAATTACAATGGTTATGCGGCAATAGTTGGAAGAGATAATTCACTGGTAAATTTTGTTACAAAAGGCTTTCATGCAGGACAAACGATCACTGTATCTGGTGCGGCTAATGGCGGAAACAATGGAACATTCACTGTTGTAGATGCTGGAATCGATTTAAGTTTTCCTCTTACTCCATCTTTTCCATCACAAGTAAGTTACATACAGATTCAAGAAAGTTTAATTACAGAATCAAATGGTTCTTCACCTAACACAATTACACTAGAAGGTCTAGACTCAAATAGTGCATCATATCAATCAACGATTACTATTAATGGAGTTGCTCAACCAACCTTTTATTTGAGCTTCGGAACTCCAGTACCAACTGGGAAGCCAGTTAATGTGTTACACAACTTTGACAAATAAAGTCAAGCACCAAATTCAATAAATACATAAAAAGGAGAAACAATGGCTCACGTTGCAGGGCACGAAGTAGGACGTATATCAGGACCGTTATTAAAGACGAACCTACAAAGAACTAGCGATTTAGCGTTCGAAACTGACCTCCTTTACATTGCTCACACAAATGGAAAAATAGGTATTAAAGATGATGCCCCAGCATTTGATTTGTCCATTGCAGGAACAACTTATGCATCAGCAGGCATTATTGCAACTAATTTAGCCAACCTAGGTAATTTCACAGTCAACAGCACAGGTTTCAATGCGCCTACAGGTGATATAACAATAGGACTTGTAGATGGCAATGGAAATCCTAAAGCAGGTGACATTGTGATGAATGAATTAAGAACTGCGTCATTAAGTTTTACAAACAGCACAATAAGTTCAAGTGACGATATCGTTATACAGCCAGGTCCTGGTACAGGTATATTTAGAATACCAACAGATTTAAAATCATATGGTGATATTCATGCAACTGGCGATATAACATTTGATGGAAATTTATTAATATCTGGAGACGATGCATCTGAAGATACAATTACCATAGGCGGTGAACTAGACTCTAATCTTGTGCCTGATCAAACTTTAACATATGATTTAGGAAGCAATACTCAAAGATGGGGACACATTTACACCAACAGAATACTTGATCTAAATGATGTAGCCATACAAGGAGATTTAAGTTTTAATGGTATTGCTGTTAACTTAGGTATTGTAAACAAATGGTATGTTAGTACAAATGGTATAGATTCATCACCAGGTGATCATCCTAACTTTGCTTTTGCAACAATTAAAAGAGCCATTCAAGCAGTTGAAGAAAGCACAGCCGGTCCACATGAAATACATATTCTTGCAGGAGAATATGAAGAAGAATTTCCGTTAGAAATTCCAATGAACACAACAATTAAAGGATTTTCTCTGAGATCTGTCACTGTAAAACCAACAGTAGCAACACAAAATAAAGATGCCTTTTTATTAAATGAAGCATCATTAGTATCTGATTTAACAGTAAAAGATTTTTATTATGACAGTGGAAATGATACTGGTTACGCATTTAGATTTGCACCCAATGCCGCATTGATTGGTAAAAGTCCATATGTACAAAATGCCACTGTACTCACAAAAGGTTCAACAATTACAGTTGCAGATCCAAGAGGTTTTGACAGTGGTGACGCAGGTAAAGGTGTATTATTAGATGCATCAACTGTTGATCCTTCTAGTTATTCAGCAAGTATGTTATTCAATGCAGTAACATTTATTACACCAGGTGTTGATGCAGTTACAGTAAAAAATGGTTCCAGAATGGAATTCATAGATTGCTTTACTTACTTTGCAGGTAGAGGTGTGTATATGGAACACACATTAAATCAGTACACACCATCAGCAGGCACGTATGATCCTGCTACTGGAGTGATGACTTTAACTATTGGTAATCACACAATGAGAGAGGGTGAAACAATCACTATTGCTAATGACAGTTTAACTTTCACGTGTGCTATGGATGGTCATGCAACAGATCACACTTACCCTAGATCAACAGATCCTTATTCAGGTAGAAAAGTTACAATTACTGAAACCACTGCAACAACCTTCACTTGCAACGTAGGAGTATCAAGCAACACAACAGCACACTTATTCAAATCTGCAACTGCAAATAGTGTTACAGAAGGTTCAATGAATGAAGTGAGAAGTATTGCAAGTGCCTTTGTTTATGGAAATAAAGGAATTGAAGCAGACGGAAATGGTTGTTTAGCATATCTAATCAGTCATAACTTTGCTTATATAGGTGTAGGAAAAGATGTTACCAATGACATCAGTTTAGTAAATCAATTTGCAGAAGTTTTAGAATCTAATGGTGCAAAAGTAACTTTTGTCAGTCAAGATCAAGGCAGTGATTTTAGAGTAGGTAATAACTTTTTTGTAGATGCTTCTAAAGGAACAACATCAATTGATATTACAAATTCAGAGTTAACAGGATCTAGTTTAACTATTGGACGTAATAATATTACATTCATAGATGCAACAAAAATAGAAACAGGAAACTTTAGAATATCTAACAACACAATTCAATCATTAGTAAATGAAATAAATGTTTCATCAGCAGGTGGCACAATAAACTTTAATAGCAACGTGTCTATGCAAAAAAACGTAACTGTATCAAACAATGCTACAATAGGTGGTACAGGAATAAATTTTGGTAACGACAGCAATGATGTGGTTGACTTCAGTATGGACATTAATCAAGATTTAATTCCAAGCACTGACGGTGCTCACAACTTGGGTACAATTAATAGACAATGGAAAAAAATTAACAACACAAAAACAGTAATTGAAGATGTAGAAATACACAACAATAATATTACAGCATGGAACACAAACCAAGACTTAAATTTAAGAGGTTCAGGCACAGGATTTGTAAAAGTTGCTGACTTAAATTTTAAAACAAATATATCTACTTCAAGCAGTGATGTTGTAATCAACAGTAACACTAAATCAACTATTATTAATTCGACTGATGCATTAGGATTGCCGATTGGTACAACCGGGCAAGATCCTGCACAGGCACAATCATTACGATTTAACACATCATTAGGAAACTTTGTGTCATACACAACAGGTTCAACTATTTTAAGTGGTGTAACAGACTTTGATAAAGACACGTACATCAGCACAGCAAGTAATCAGTACACATTTTTTGCTGATGGTACACCTACTGCACAAATCACAGGTGCAGGCACATTAGATGCTATTGCTGTAAGTTCTAACAATCAAACTAAACTGGATGGTAATACAATTACAGTAGGATCAAATGGCGGTCAGGGTGGTGTTACAGCCAACGGAACAGGTAGAGTTCTTTTTGACAGTTCTGAATGGGAAATTGGCAACAGTGACTGGTATGTTACCGGCACAAACAGTGATTTTGATTTTGAATTTACAGGTATTAAAAGAAACACGTATCTACACTTCGATACAACTAAAGCGGCTATTATGCCTCTTGGTGCCCAAGCAGTGCGTCCTGTGACTGCTAGACAGGGTGAATTATGGTGGAATCAAACAACTAATACACTAGAAGTTTACACAGGAACAGAATGGGTAACTTCAGTGGGATCACAAGAAATCACAGTTACCGAAGCATTTGCAGAAGAATTGAACGTACTTTACGAATTAATACTGTCTTAATTCTAGTGTAATAGAATCAAATACCAAAACCTGAATAAATACAATTAATGTTTGAGTATGACCAATATTCAAACAGGACAAACCGTGGTTAACCGGCGAAGAGTCTTTAAACATCAAAGAATGAAAATTGGGTTAGTGGCACAAGATGCCCGTTTAAAGGAGAGATAAATGGCCGTTGGTCGAATTTCGGGTCCGCTCTTAAAAGCAAATCTAGTCCGTTCCACACTACCAGTGGATAGACGAAACCTTGCATTTGAGACAGACTTATTATACATTGATGTTAATAATTCAAGAATTGGTGTTAAAACCACTAGTCCTGCATATCCTTTAGACGTTGCAGGAACAATCAGAACTACAGATTTACAAGTTCCAAATACTGCTACAATTAATAATGTTACAATCAGTAACAACTCAATCACAACAACTGGTAATCAATTAAACCTTGCTACGCCAGACAGTGCAGTTTACAACAATAGACTTTTAGTAGATGATTTAATAATTGATGGCAACACAATCACTGCCACAGATACTAATCAAAATTTCGAAATTATTCCTAGTGGAACAGGGACTGTGGAAGTTCGTGGAGACACAAGAGTTGAAGGAAATATTCATGCAACAGGTAATATTAGAGCAGATGGAAACATACAAATAGGTGACCAAGACACTGATACAATTACAATTAATGCTGATGTGGCATCCAATTTAGTTCCTGATGCTTCAAACACATACACACTAGGTTTAGCAAACAAAAGATGGGACGAAGTATTTGCTAACAACTTGACTGTTGACAACTTAACATTGACAGGAAATATAACTGTTAATGGATTAGACTTAACAGCACGTCCTGGTAAAACTTATTATGTTGCAACAAATGGTGATGATTTGCAAACAGGTACACACCAAAACGATCCATATGCAAGTTTAACAAAAGCATTATCTGTGGCAACAACGGGTGATCATATTCACATATATCCAGGTACATATTCAGAAGTATTTCCAATGGTTGTGCCAGTTGGAGTATCATTAAAAGGTGACGGTTTAAGAGCAGTTACAATTCAACCAACTGCACCAACAAATACAAATGATGCTTTTATTTTAAACGGTGAAGTTACAATTGAAGATTTAACAGTTACAGGATTCCAATTTGATGCAGTAAACAATACAGGATATGCATTTAGATTTAATTCTAACGGAGATAGTAGTGGGTATTCAGTAACATCAAGATCACCGTACATAAGAAACATAACAGTTTTAACTCAAGGTTCTGTAACAAGTGCAACTGATCCAAGAGGTTTTGCTTCAGGTGACGCAGGTAAAGGTGCATTTTTAGATGGTGCAATGGCAACTGCATGGAGTAGAGAAGCAGGATGTTTATTCCAAAATGTTACAATGATTACACCAGGTGTTGATGCAGTTACTTTAACAAACGGTGTAAGGGTTGAGTGGTTAAACTCATTTACATATTTTGCTAATAGATCAATTTACGCTTACGATGGTGCATCAGGACTTGCTGGACAAGGACAAACAAATTTAAGAGTAAGCAATATCAGTGGTACAATTACTGCTGGAGAAACAATATTCTACTACAATACGGGTGGACAAGTAATAAGTTCTGCAACTATTGATTCAGTGGATGGCAATAAAATTACTATTAATGGAAAAGTAACAGGATTTGAATTGCCACCTGAATCAGGCGGAAAAACAATGGTGACAAACGGAAATGCTCAGTTGAATACCAGCATTAAAAAGTTTGGACAAAGTAGTTTACAATTAGGTGGTACAGCAGATAGTACTAACACAGCAAACAGTGTAGACTTTGGTTTTGGCACAGATGATTTCACAGTTGAAACTTGGGTTAGATCAAACCTTGCACAGACAACAACATTGTTTGACTTCAGAGCAAATACAAGTAATGACAATGGTGTACAAGTTTCTGTTGTAAACAGCACTCCAAGAATTTTATTAAATGGATCATATGTATTAACAGGAACAAATGGTTTCAATGATGATACATGGACACACTTTGCACTATCAAGAAAAAACAGTTACACAAAAATATTTGTTAATGGTGTAAATTCAGGTCAAACAAGAAATCCACAAACGTTAACTTTAAATGACGGTGTTACAACTAATTCATCAACTAAAAAGTATGGCGATAAGTCAGTGCAATTTGATGGTGCAGACGATTGCATAGATGTTGCAAACACAGCCGACTTTGGATTTACAACAGCAGACTTTACAGTTGAAACTTGGATGAACTTTACATCAACAGCACAGCAATCAATTTTTGATTTTAGAACAGTAACTATTGAAAATAAAGTTTGGTTATACGCAACACCAACTAACAACAAAATAATTTTACACGTAAATGGTTCCAACATCGCAGAACTTACAGGAATAAATTTATCAACATGGCACCATGTTGCTTTAACAAGACAAGCAGGTGTTGGTAGACTTTTCTTAGACGGAGTGTTAAGTTCAACATTTACTTTTTCACAAAACCTCGGAGCAACAACGCCTTGCAGAATTGGTGCAAGATATGATGCAATTGGAACAAATGAATTTTCAGGTTACATGGATGGTATAAGATTCAGTTCAACTGCCAAATACACATCTGCATTTACACCAGGCAACTTGGTTAACACAACTGATACTGTGTTAATGATTGACGCAGAAGATGGTGTAGTTGATAACACAAACTTGTACATGAACACAAATTTATCAAGTGCTAAACCTTTGACAATAGGAAATAACTATTCAAACAACAATGGTTTCAATGGTTACCTAGATGATTTTAGAATTGTAAAAGGATTATCATTATACGATTTAAACTTTACACCACCAACAGCAGAACTTACAAGATCAACTCAAACAACATTATTGTTAAGATTTAATGGCGACAATGGTTCTACATCATTCACAGAAACATTAACACTTCCACAATATATTAGATTCAGTGGCGGTGCAACTGCTGAAAGATTTACATTAGTAGACTATGCAGACTTTGGTGCAGAAGTTCGTGCTATTGCATCTGCTTCGATATATGGAAATTACGGAATATGGGGAGATGGTGAAGGTGTAAGAATGTATTTGATTTCACACAACCTGGCTTATATTGGTAACGGAAAAGAAGTTTCTAATGATGCAAACACTGTTGTTCAAGTAAATGAAGTTGTTAAACAAAATGACGCAAGTATTTTCTTCACGTCAGTTGACCATAAAGGTGATTTCAGAGTTGGTGATCAATTTTATGTAAACCAAGAAACAGGACAAGTTGATTTTACAACATCAACACTAAACATTGATATTGACCAAGGAGTAACTTTTACTACTGGTACAGACATTACAGTAATAAGTGGTTCAAGTGTTGAAACAGGAAATATAAAAATAAGTGGAAACACAATAGAAAGTTTAACTGGTGATGTAACATTTGATTCAAACACAGATGAAATTAATTTACAAAACAATGTTGCAATCACTGGAAATTTAGATGTTACTGGCGATATTACAATTGGTGGTAATGTTACAATTGGTGATGAAACAACAGACTCAATCAGTATCACAGCAGGTATTGGTAGTGATCTAAAACCAGCAATAGATAACACATACGATTTAGGTACAGCAACAAAAAGATGGAATACAATATACGCAAGAGAGTTAGAAACTGACAGTGTTAGAATAGATAACAATGTTATTCAAACAATAGATTCAAATGCAGATTTAGAATTAAGAACAAACGGTACAGGAACTGTAAATGTAGAAAATTTCAGTTTTAGCGGTGATACAATCAGCAACACCAACGACATTACAATTAATCCTAGCACAGGAGTATTTAGAGTAGATGGTACAGGTGCAGTAAAAGTACCAGCAGGTACAACAGCAGAAAGACCAGGAACTCCAAGTCTTGGTATGTTGCGTTACAACACTGATACCAATTTCTTTGAAGGCTATGATGGAAATTGGATACCTTTAGCAGGAGTTTCTGACATTGACCAAGACACGTATATCACAGCAGAATTAAATCCTGGTGATGACGATGACACAATAAGATTTTATGCCGCTGGAACACTAGTTGCTGATGTGAATTCAACAAGATTTGATGTTCAGAGTTTGGTTGTTGATAATTTACTTTTACAAGGAAATTCAATATCCACTACTGGAACTGACCAAGATTTAGTCCTAAATGCCAATGGTTTAGGTACTATCAAAGTAGAAGACTTTGTTTTTGAAGGAAATACGATAACTAATAGTGTACCCGATAGTCCTACGGTTTTTAGAACCACTGGCGATGGTTACATCGACGTTTCACAGGCTGGTGGCTTTGTTTTACCAACTGGAACAAGTGTAGACAGACCAGGTACAGGGGTCACTGGGATGATTAGGTACAATACAAATGACCAAAGGGTTGAGTTGTATGATGGTACAAGTTGGGGATCAATTGCTGGAAGTTCAGGCGCAGTAAGTATTCTTGACGCAACGGAAATTGCAATTAAAATTGCATTAACATATGGATAAGAATTAAAATGGCAACAGCGTTTAAAAATACAATTATTAAAAACATAGGAACTCAGCCTGTAGAATTGTACACAGCAGAACCAGGAACAAATACAACGTTCGTTGGTTTAAGTCTTGCTAATTTAACTGACTCTGTTGTAAGAGCAAGTGTAACATTAAAAGACACCACATCAGTTGAAGGATTTATTATTAAAGATGTTTTTATTGCACCTAATTCAAGTTTAAGAGTTTTGAATGCAGGTGAAAAATTAATTGTAGCAACACAAAATTCATTATTTTGCACAGCAAACATAAATGATTCTTTAGATGTTGTAGCAAGTTTTGTGGAGATAACATAATATGACACAGAGTGTTGGTCAAAGTGTAAATGTATATTTGAAAGAAGGTGTCAAAGACAGATACTTCTATGGATTATACCGTACTTCCGAAGGTATGTTGTACCTAGGTAAAGTTGACCAATTGGCTCGTAATGACAGTATTCAAGTGAACAATCCTGGAGCGGCGGCAAATGATTTTACTGATTTCGATCAAGGATATGATTTCTTTGAAGGGCGTGATCTCAATCATGAAAATGTTTTTTTAAATTTGAGATACGAACAATTCAGATGGGACGATGTCAATCTGGATTATTTTATAAACGATGACGGCGAATTGTGTGTGAGAATTAACAGTAAAAAAGGTGAAGGTGTGGTAACATATCCAAATATTTCTGAATCAGTAGATGCAGTAGATTCACCATTTAGTTTTGACAAAGAAGCATACACATTTGACGACAGCGACATAACATTCGATAGAGGATAAAAGGAGTAGTAGGAAAAATGGCACGACAACTTATAAATGATGGTATCCTTCCTAATGACGGTCAAGGTGACACGTTAAGGCAAGGTGCATCGAAAATAAACAACAACTTCCAAGAGTTATATCAGACTTTAGGAAACGGAACACAGATTACATTAATTGAAAATAATCTTTTAAATGCAACTGGTTCTAACAAAGTAACTTTTTTATATCAAACATTGGCAGATTTGCCAAGTGCGTCAACATATCACGGTATGTTTGCTCATGTACACGGTGAGAATGCTTCCTACTACGCTCACTCAGGTGCTTGGGTAAAACTTGCAGATACAAATAAATCTATCGGAATGTTTTCAGACGTTGATTTGGCTACTGCGGTTCCACAAGATGGACAAGCACTAGTTTGGGACAATGGAAATTCAACTTGGAAACCAGGAGATGTACAAGCCGGCGGCGGTGGCGGTGGCGGAGGTGCAACTGCATTCTTAGGATTGTCAGACACACCTACAAGTTTTACAGGATTTTCAAATTATTTTGTAACTGTAAATGCTGGTTCAACTGGGTTAGCATTTTCACAAACTCCAGGAAGTGTAAACGTACTATCAGATGTAGACACTGTTACAACTCCACCAACAGCAGGACAAGTATTGAAATGGAATGGTTCAAATTGGGTTCCAGCCGCAGATGCAACATCAGGTGGCGGTTCTTCAGATGCAGACACACTTGATGGTTTAGACAGCACATACTTCTTAAACTACAACAACTTGTCTAACAAACCATCTATTCCTACAGAACTACAAGATTTAGGAATTGTGGACGGCAATGCAAATCAAGTTTTAACAACTGATGGTGCAGGCGGATTTACTTTTGAAGATGCGGCAGGTGGTGGCGGTGGTGCAACAGCCTTTAATGATTTAACAGACGTTACAACATCAGGTGCGGCACAAGGTGATGTAGTTTACTACAACGGAACAGAGTGGGTTTTACAAAACGGTCCAGTAATTAGATGGACTGTGACAGCCAACGGTGCAAGTGATTACACATTTAATGGTCCAGGATTTGTATCATCAACAAATGATCCAACATTATATTTGAACAGAGGACACACATATATTTTTGTAAACAACTCTGGTGGTTCACATCCTTTTGAAATTAGAACAAGTTTCAATGGATCTGCATATTCATCAGGAGTTACAAACAACGGTGCAAACAACGGCGCAATAGTATTCACTGTGCCTATGAACGCACCTACAACATTGTATTACCAATGTACAGCACACAGTGGCATGGGTAACACAATAAACATTATAAGTTAAGGAATTAAGGATTAGATGTCAGAAACTTTTGGAATAGGAATAGAAGATTTACAACAGTCGCTTGGTAATGCTCGTTATTTTTACGGGTTAAGAAGAACTGATCAAGGCACGTTGTACATGGTTAAAGCCGATTTGCTAGAGTTAGAAGACGGAGTAATTGTTAACAAAGCAGGTGCTCCAAGTCAAAATTATAATGATTTTACTAGAGGACAAGACTTTTTTGAAGGCAAAGACACAGAACATAAAAAAGTTTTTGATAATTTGGTATATGAACAATTTAGATGGGATGGCAGAAATGTATTCTATTATATTAACGAACAAGGCGAATTAGTTTTAAAAGTAAACGAATCGCATACTTACGAAGAATAAATATAGGATAAAAGAAGTCAATGGCAGAATTTAAACTAGATAGGATACGTTTTAGATACAGAGGTGATTGGACTGCGGCAACCAATTACGTAAAAGACGATGTGGTTCGTTTTGGTGCAAAAGTATACGTTTGTATAGAAGTACACCAAGGAGACACTAATTTTTACAATGATTTAAACAATTCTACACCTAGATGGGTGCAGATGATGGATGGTCAGTCTTGGACTGGCGAATGGCAAGCGGCTACTTTCTACAGAATAGGCGACCTTGTAAAATTAGGTGGCGTAATTTATAAATGTATTGAAGGACACACATCAAATACAAGTGCAAATGATGGTATTTTAGGTGACGAACTTAAATGGGTTTACTTCGCAAGAGGTGAAAACTGGACAAGTATTTGGCTACCCAACACACTTTACAATGTTGATGATTCAGTTATATATGGTGGAACAGTTTACAAATGTTTAACATCACATCAAAGTAAATCAGCAGACGAAGGATTAGAATTTGATGATGACAAATGGTCAACATATTCTTCATCAGACAATTTTAGAGGCGAATGGGCACCTGCGACACACTACTACATTGACGACATTGCTAGATACGGTGGTATCCTATACAGAGCAATAGGTTCACACATCAGTACACCTGCTATTACATACACAAATCCAGCAAACACATATGCAAATGATGTTTCTAATAATCCAACAGGTGGTTCAGATGCAACTTTTGAAGTTTACAGAGATGGTGCTACTTACTTTGCTAAAATTTTAACTCCTGGTACTGGTTATTATCAGTCAGAAACATTTACAATTTCAGGAGCAATATTAAATGGTACAGCAGTAACCAACGATGCTATTATCACAGTAACAACAGTTGATGGTAATGGTGGAGTAACAGCAATATCACTTTCAGGTTCAGCAGATGCAACAGTAACTTATGGACTAGAAGTAGATGCGCCTAGATGGGAAATTGCACTTGAAGGAATGGCATACAGAAATGCTTATTCACAATATTCACACTACAAGAAAAATGAAATTGTAAAATGGTCACCAGGATTATGGAAAGTCACAACAACTCACTTTGCAAGTAATGAAAATTTAGTAGAAGCAAATTTTGAAATGTATGTTCCAGGTTTGGAATTTGAGGCTATATGGTCAGATACACAATACTATCAAAAAGGTGACATTGTACTTTATGGTGGTTATTCATTTGTTGCTTTACAATCTAATGTAAACAGTAAACCTGCTGTCACAGACAGTACAGGCAATTGGGAACTTGTATTTCCTGGTTACAATTTTAAAGGTGAATGGATTGGCACACAATTTATAGACGGTGTCAATGTAGCATTCAAATACAAAACTGGAGATGTTGTTCTTGCAGGTGGTAACTTATACATTGCTGTAAGAGACAATGAAAACACAGGTCCAGACACAGAATCAATTTACGATCCAGGTTCAGATGATCCTTTCCCATGGCAGTTACTTGTAACTGGTAAACGTTGGAGAGGTCCTTGGTACGAAACAACAACTGAAGGTGTTGTTGAATACTTCCCAGGTGATGTTGTAACAGTGGCAGGAACATTATGGGCTTGTATAGACAAGCACTTGGCTAATACATCAGATGCAAAACCACCGTTAGATATAGAATCAGACAACGTTGGTCCATACTGGGTATTGTTGGCACAAGGTGCTCCAACAAACGTATTAGAATATCCAGGTGATATAAAAACACAAAATGATGACTCAACAAGATTAAGAATTGGAATAGGTCTTCCAGGACAAATTTCTAAAGTATCTGAAAGCGGATTTCCTGGTTGGGGAGACTTTGAATTAATTACTAATGTGTACTACGTTGCACCAGGTGGAGCAGACACACCAGACAATGGTAAACTTCCAAGTGCACCATTTAAAACTATCAAGTATGCCTGTGAATATATTCAAGAATCTCCAGGAACAAGAACACCTGCGTCAGTAATGATACGTACAGGATTCTATGAAGAACAACTTCCAATCAAAGTGCCAAGAGATACTGCACTTATAGGAGACGAATTAAGAAGTACTAACGTAAGACCAGCGACTGGTTTTGAAACATCAAATATGTTTTATGTAAACAATGGTTCTGGAATCAGAAACATGACTTTGCAAGGTTTGACTGGAACATTAGGTGATGTAAATGAATACGGCACAAGAAGACCTACAGCAGGTGCTTTTGTAAGTTTAGATCCAGGTACAGGAGCCACTGATGCAACTGTTTGGGTAACTAGCAAATCATGTTATGTGCAAAACGTAACAACGTTTGGATCGGGTGCTATTGGTTTAAAAGTTGATGGAGACTTGCACAACGGTGGTAACAAATCAGTTGTTGCAAATGACTTTACACAGGTTATTGACAATGGTATTGGTTTCTGGGTGAACGGTGATGGTAAATCAGAACTTGTATCTGTGTTTACATACTACAATCACATAGGTTATCTAGCAACAAACGGTGGTAAAGTAAGAGCAACAAACGGAAATAATTCTTATGGAGATTTTGGTTCAGTTGCAGAAGGTGTTGCAAGTACAGAAACTCCAATTACTTGTAAAATTGACAACTACACAGGTGAAGCAATAGTAAATGACGTTTACAATGATGAAAACGAAATTTATGCCTTTGCATACACTCATGGTGGTGAAAATTATACATCAGCAAATATTACAATTGAAGGTTCAGGTGAAGGTGCCGCGGCAAGTATTAGATATGAAAATACTAGAGATGGTGCTATCAAAGAATTAAGAATAAAAGGTCCTGATGATTCAAGTCCGGCAGGTGGTGCTCAGTACACTCAAATTGATGGAACAGCAAGAAGTGGTGACACAACAAAAATAGAACTTGCGGCACAATTAGGAAGACCAGCAAGTGAATTAGTAGGTCAAAGAATTTACCTAAGAGAAGGTAGAGGTAGAGGACAATACGCATACATTGAAACTTTTAACGAAGTAACAAAAGTGGCAACAGTAAAAAGAGACTGGGATAATTTACCTGGTTGGCAACACTTACTAGGAGGTTTCCCAATTGAAACTGAACTAGATGCATCTACAAAATATGTTATAGAACCAAGAATTACATTTAGCAACCCACCATATTCTGCCAACTTAACAAGTGCAGGCAGTTCAGGTGAATTTGCTGTAGGTGAATACAGAAGAGTTGGTAACACTAATGTTACAGTTGTTGTAGGAAATGGAACAGCAAGAAGAACAGCAGATGGAACTAACTGGACTACACACGGTGTACCATCAGGAAATTATACAGACACAGCGGCAACCGACAACTGGTTCTTTGCAGTGTCCACAGATGGAAAAGTTATACGTTCACAAGATGGTGCAACATGGACTGACATTTCAGGCACAGTAGGTACTGATGTATTCAGAGGTGTTGCGGCATACGGAACAAATGTTGTAATTGCTTCTGAGACAGGAGTTGTTTACACATCAACTGATGACGGTGCTAGTTGGACAAACAGTCAAGTTGTAGTTTACGATGGATCTACTCCAGTGTTTACCCAAGCGGCAGGTGGAAATGGCATGTTCTTACTTTGCAACCAAGAAGGTGAAACGTGGGAAAGTGCTGATGATGGTGCAACATGGAGACAAAGTACAAACATCGGTGCAAACAAATATAGAGTTTCAGATTTAATGTACGGTGGTGGAAAATTTGTAGCGTCAGTACAAGATTCTCCACTAGATGATTCTACATCACCTAACAAGTTTTATGTAACAACGGCAACAAATGCATCTATCCAAGACAGTGCATTAACAAGATGGCAAGAAAGTGCAACACCTCCTCATGCAGGACCATATTATGTTGCTTACAGTCAAGGCGTTTATGTTGCTATTACAGGATCAGGCGAAATGGCTTACAGTCAAGACGCTATGGTATGGTTAGAACTAGACAATCCTTTAGGTGGAACATTCCAAGGAATCACTGCAGGTAGAGATAACGGTGCATACTTTGTACCAATCGAGTTCGGAGCCCAAACAAATTTAAATGTGATTAAGTATGGCGCAAGACCACTTGTAAGAGTTATTACTAATGCAGGAAAAGTTTCAAGATTACAAATTTTTGAACCAGGTAGCGGTTATGCATCTGCACCAACAATTACATTAACGGATAATAAAAATACAATAGATGTTGTCTTAGAAGCAAGAATGGCATCAGGAGTATTAACACAGCCAACATTTACAAACAGAGGAACAGGATTCCTAAACGTAAGTGCAACTATTGATGGTGATGGATTCAAAGATGAGTATCAAACTGGAAAAGTGATTCAAATAAAAGAATTATCTAGAGAACCTGGACCAGGTGACTTATTATTCATTGCAGGAATCACAGATGAAGTTTACAGAGTAACACAGATTACAAATTTGCAAGGAAGTGAACCAAACTTAACTGCAACATTTAGAATTTCACCAAGTCTTAGAGCACAAGAATCACCTGACCATGAAACAGATTTCACTATAAGACAACTTTACAGTCAAGTACGTTTAACAGGTCATGATTTCTTAGACATAGGTACTGGTGGAAAAACAACTACAAATTATCCTAACCTTTACACTAACAAAGGATTTACTGAAGGTTATGAAGCACAACCTAATAAAGAAGTTGCAGAAGGTGGTGGTGGAAGAGTATTTTACACTTCAACTGACCAAGATGGTAACTTCCGTGTTGGTGAATTATTTGAAGTTGAACAGGCAACTGGTATTGTAACACTAAACGCAGATTTATTCAATCTTTCAGGTCTATCTGAATTAAGTTTAGGTGGTGTTGTACTAGGTGGAACTGAAGTTGTAGTAAGAGAATTCAGTACAGATGCAACAATGGCGGCAAATTCCGACAATGTTGTACCAACACAAAAAGCAATAGTATCTTACATCAACTCTAGAGTATCTGGAGGTGGTTCAAATCTTAACGTTTCACGTGCAAGAGCTGGTTCAATCAGAATTGAAACGAACCAAATCTTTAACGAAGCAGACCCAGTTAACGGAACTATAACTTTCCCTGTAACTGTGTTTATGAACAAAGGAATAAGTGGTAGTTTATTAGCACTTTCTTACTTCACAGGTGGTACAGCAAGTACCAATTTAGACGAAGGAGATGCAATATCTGCCGTGGACAGTTCCAATGGATATGGAAATTAATAAAATGCTAAATAACACTAATAAGGATTTAAAACACAATGGCTGAGTTTAAACTAGGTAGAATTAGATTTGTATGGAAAGGTGCTTGGTTCACCGGTAACGAATATTTCATCGACGATGTTGTAAGATACGGTGGTAGAACATATATCGGTATCAAAGGACATACAGCAACTAGTGACTTTCAAGCAGATTTGACTGCTAACTATTGGGCATTGATGTCTGATGGTCAAGAATGGAAAGGTGATTGGAATGTTAACATCACTTACAAGCCAAATGACGTTGTAAAATATGGTGGTTACATTTATCTTTGTAACACAGGACACACTTCAGCAGAATTAGTTGCAGACGGATTAGAAGCAGACCAATCTAAATGGGATTTATTTTCAGAAGGATTTAATTACTTAGGTAATTGGGGAATTTCAACAAGATACAAAATTAATGATTTAGTAAAATACGGTGAATCAGTTTACCTATGTACAACTCAACACACTTCATCAGCAACAACGGCTGGTGGTTTAGAAGGAGACGATGGTGCAGGTAACCAAACTGATTTAGCAAAATGGGAATTGTTTGCAAAAGGTTTCGGATGGAACAATGCGTGGACAACTGCAACAAGATACAAACCCAACGACACAATCAGATACGGTGGACAAGTTTATATTTGTATCACTGGACACACATCGGCGGCAACAGCGTCCGATGGTTTAGAAACAGATCAAGCAAAATGGCAATATGTTCATAAAGGAATTGAATATAAAGGTGACTGGGCAGGTACAACAAGATACAAAGTAAACGACCTTGTAAAATATGGTGGTAACATTTGGATTTGTACAACTCATCACACATCAACAACTTCTTTAGCAACAGATGAAGCAAACTGGTCAATTTTTGTACCAGGTTTAGAATTTGAAGATTCATGGAGTTCAGCAACACAATACCAACCAGGTGACTTTAGTACATACGGTGGTTACTCTTATGTTGCAAAAACAAATAACTTAAACAAACAACCAAGTCAATATCCTGCAGATTGGGATTTATTTGTAACTGGTTTCAGTTTAAAAGGTGACTACGACAATGCAACTGCTTACAAAACAGGTGACGTTGTAAGAGTAGGTGGTTTCACTTACTTGAACATTGAAGATTCAACAGGCAATAGACCACCAAATGTAACTTACTGGAATAAACTTAACGAAGGTTTATACTGGAAAGGCAATTGGGCTAATGCGGCTTATTATGACAAAGGTGACATTGTAAGAGGAACAATTAACACAGATACTTCTTACATTTGTATTCAATCACACACAGCAAACAATGTTGGTCCAAGCACAATTAACCAACCAGACTACGCACCAGGGGCTGGTGTTGATTCAGGTTCTTACTGGCAACTTTTATCAGGTGGTCCAGAAAATGATGTTATATCAGCACAAGGTGATTTATTAATTTACGGTCCGTCAGGTCCAACAAGATTGCCAATTGGTAGAGCAGGTCAATCACTTGTTGTTAACGATGCAGGTACTTTACCTGAATGGGGATACGTAGGACAAGTTGATCAAGTTTATTATGTTGCTAACAGTGGACAAGATTTACCGGCACCAGATGCAGGTGTAACACTAGATAGACCTTGGAAAAATGTAAGATACGGATTGTACAATATTGAAAACGGTCCAAGATATCCATTTACAACTTTCTTATTAGAAAGAAACAAACAATTTATACAAGACGAAGTTATTGCATGGATCAATGATCAAATTGCAAACAACATTACGCCTTTTACTAATGCTTTCACATACGGCGCAGTAAAATGTAGAAGAGACATTGGTATTTTAATTGACGCAACATTGTGGGACATGAAACACGGTGGTAATGAAAGATCAAGAAAAGCGGCTTTACAATATTTCACACCAGCAGGTGCTTCATACGTAACTGGACAAACAGCAGAAACGTCGGCATCTATTGTAAGAGCAATTTATATTGCACAGCAAGTAGTTGCAAACAACACAGGATACACAGCGGAACAAGCCACAACACCACAATTTGCTGATGCGACTTACGTTGCTGAATCAGATGGTGGAACAGTAATTGAAACATTGATGAAATATTCATCAGATGCAATCACTGCCGGTGACTCAACTGGTGTTCCAGCATTAAGAATTGCAAACACAACATTATTTGTTAAAACTGGAAGATACGAAGAAGTACTTCCGATGGTAATTGACGAATCAGTTGCACTAGTTGGCGATGAATTGAGATCAACTGGTATTGCTCCAGCAGGTTCATTAACTCCAGCAGGTGATGTTCAATACAGTTTACAAGGTGTTGACAGAATGATTGCTATCTTGAGTGATATTGTACAAAACAATGCAGTAACACCTACACCATCAGGTGGTGTAATTAGTATTGACAACGATTCAGGTGCAAATTTATCATTCAATGATGGTTCAGGCACTGGAGTTGCTTCAACAAGTACAGGTTCAGGAACAGGTGCAACATTTGATATTACAGTTGCTTCATTTGCCGTAACTACAATCACAGTTAACAGTCCAGGACAAAATTATGCATCAAATGATAGAATTACAATTCCATCAGGCACAGTTATTGTTGGTGGTGGTGGAAACACAACACTTGGCGCTGATTTCAGTTTTGACGCTAACGAAGTAACAACTGGTAACGTAATTGCACAATCAGTAACTGTTCCGGCAGGTTCAGCGGCGGCGGCAACAGCGGCAGTGACTTATGCAACAGACATAAAAGAATATATTGATTTTAAAATTAACGCAGTAGGTACTGAACCAACAATGATTGGTTCAAATATTGCAGAATTAGATGCAGGATACACAGATGCACGTGGTAAAATTTTAGCAAACAAAGATTTTATTGCTAAAGAAGCCGCAGAGTTTGTGAAGAGAGCAAATCCAACAATCACATTCAGTCAAACTGCTTGTGAAAGAGACATTAAAGAGTATGTAGACGCAATTTTAGATGGATTACAGTACACAGGAAACTACAAAGCATTAAGATCAGCAGAATGGTATGTGAACAGTGTTCAAGGTTCTACAACAAAAGATATGTTCTACATGAGAAACGGATCTGGTTTAAGAAATTGTTCACTAACAGGATTATCAGGAACATTAAGTACAGCAAATGCTTATGGAACAAAACGTCCAACAGCAGGAGCGTTTGTATCACTTGATCCAGGTTTTGGTCCACTTGATTACAAGGCATGGATTGCAACTACAACTGCTGGTACACAAATGTTTACACCAGGAACAGGAACAAGTTATGATCCTGCAACAGGAACAACTGTATTAGCAATCGGATCACACGCATTACAACCAGGTGATACTATAAGACTTACAACATCAAGTTTAACATTTAGTTGTACTCAAGATGGCAATGTATCTCAAATTGCATATCCAAGAACAACTGACCCAGCGGCAGGTAAAGAATTATTAATTGAAGCAATAACAACAACATCAATCACTGTAAATGTTGGTGCAAGTCAAGTAGGACAACAATATCCACACACATTTATAAGTGCAACTGCAAATTCTGTACAAGAAGAAACAATTTCTAGAGTAGGTGGTAAATCACCTTACGTACAAAACGTTTCTAACTTTGGTACAGGTGCAACAGGATTAAAAATTGATGGTGATTTACACGCAGGCGGTAACGATTCAATTGTTGCCAATGACTTTACGCAGATCATTTCAGATGGTATTGGTGCTTGGGTAACAAACTTAGGTAGATCAGAACTTGTATCTGTGTTTGCTTACTACAATCACATTGGTTACCTTGCAGAAACAGGTGGTAAAATACGTGCAACAAACGGAAACAACTCTTACGGAGATCATGGTTCAGTTGCAGAAGGTGTTGACCCAACAGAAGTTGCTGTAACAGGTAGAGTTGACAACAGATCAACAGATGCATTAGTAGACGCTGTGTTTACAAATGGTGACCAAGTATTAGCACTTGAATATGGAAATGCAGGTACAGAATATTCTAACGCAAATATTTCAATTGCTGGAACAGGTTATGGTTTAACAGTAAACTCTGCAACTTACAACACAGGTGGAATTTACAAACTTAGATTAACAGAAACACCAAGTTCTGATCCGTCAGATTTAGGTGGTGCAGGATATGTTTCTGCAACAAACGCCTCACAAACTGGTGATACAGTATCTATTACAATAGCAGTAACTGATACAAATCCAAGTAACGCTTACATTGGGATGGCAGTTTGGGTTGTAGAAGGTTTAGGTGCTGGACAATATGGTTACATCGACACTTACAATGCGGCATCAAAAGTTGCAACTGTAAGAAAATATTCTGATGGTACACCAGGTTGGGATCACTTGTTAGGTGACTCTTCTGTAAGTTCATATCTAGATGCAACTTCAATTTATTCAATTGAACCAAGAGTATCAATTCCGGCTCCACAAAACGATGGATCTACTGCACCAAGACAAGCAGTTGCTAGAGTAGTTGTTACAGCAGAACAAATATCATCAATTAAAATATTAGATTGTGGTGCTTCTTACACAGATGCTCCAACAATTACTATCGTTGATCCAAGCAACACAACAGATGCACCTATACAAGCATACGTTGGTAATGGAGTATTAGGACAACCGACATTTACATCAAGAGGTTTTGAATATGAAACTGCTGATGCAACAGTAACAGAAACAGGAACACAGGCAACTGTAAGTGGTGCAACTCAAGCCAATCCTTGTGTAATAACAACAGATGCGGCTCACGGCTTTAACGACAATGACAAAGTTGTGTTTACAGATGTTGGTGGAATGATTGAATTAAACACTGGTGTGTACTACTACATTAAAGTTTTAACAACAGACACTTTCGAAGTTTACAGTGATTTCCAACTAACAGAAGCAATAGATTCAACTAACTTCACTGCTTACTCTGTAAGTAACGGTAAAGCAACAGCATTCGGCGGATTTAGAGATGAATATCAATCAGGAAAATACATACAGGTTGAAAATTTAACTGCACTTCCAAGAGCAGGTTCAAACATTGAGTTCGGACATTTACCTGGACAGTTCTTCAAATTGGTTGCTGTTAATCAACAGTTAGGTACTCAAGCACCTTTCACAGGTTTATTACAAATATCACCAGATTTAAAAGTTTCAGAATCACCAGAACATGGACAAGCACTAGAAATGAGAATAAGATATTCTCAAGTTAGATTAACAGGTCATGACTTCCTAGACATAGGAACTGGTAACTTTACAAACACGAATTATCCGGGCGTACCATTACAAGATCCTGATCCAACTAAAGAATGTGTTGAGTCAAACGGTGGAAGAGTATTCTTTACATCAACTGACCAAGACGGTAACTTTAGAGTTGGAGATTTGTTCTCAGTAGAACAGGCAACTGGTATTGCAACATTGAATGCAGATGCATTTAATATTTCTGGATTACAAGAGTTACAGTTGGGTGATTTAGCATTAGGTGGAACAAGTGCATCTATTAATGAATTCTCAACTGATGGTACAATGTCAGCGAACAGCGATGCAATCGTACCAACTCAGAGGGCAATAAGAACTTATATCGCTTCACAAATTGGTGGTGGTGCAAGTTCTTTGAACGTTAACTTAATTGTCGCAGGTTTTGTAGTAATTACTGGACAAGAAATATCAACAACAACTGATACAGGAATAAACATGAACTCTACTGTAAACTTCAAAAAAGGAGTTAGTGGGGTACCTGTAGCAATGAATTACTTAATACATAGTTAAAGAGGAGGAAAATATGGCTTCAGGAAGACTTGGTACTGCAAACGTAACTGCCGCTACTAATACATCTGTATATACTGTTCCCGCTGATACATTTACTGTCGCTACGGTGAGTATCTGTAACAGAGGAAATCAAGCAATTACAGTGCAAATGGCAGTGGCTGACTCATCAACTCCAAATTCTTCAGAATACATTGAGTATGAAACAGAGGTTTTATCTCATGGTGTTCTTGAAAGAACGGGTGTTGTAATGAGTGCAGGTCAGATATTGGTGGTATACGCCAGTTCTGCGAACGTAAGTGCTGTCGTTATGGGCATTGAAACGTCCACAGCGTAGTAAATTAACAAAAATGAATAAATAACATTGAAAAAGGAAACAAGACAATGGGAAGATACATATCAACAACTGGAACAGCAGGAGTAGTTACTAGAGAAATCTCAACTACCTATAATGCCGTTGTAAATGATAGAATACTTGCAGACAGTTCTGTCTCAACTTTTACTATTACTTTACCAGCCAACGCAACTTTGTTAGTCAGTGATACAATACAAATCATTGATGCAACATCAAGTGCAGGCACTAACGCTATCACAATTGGTAGAAACGGTTCAAAAATTCAAGGTAGTGCAGAAGATCTAACTTTCGATATCACAGGTGGTATTGTTACAATGATCTATACTGGAAACACTTACGGTTGGATAGTTGGTGCTGTATAATCAGTACTAATTATTAACGTAGTAACTAATTTTGTAAAGGAAAGTAACATGGCAAGTTTAAAGTCGTTATTAGCAACTAAATCAGACGCATTCGCAACGCCTGAGTCAGAAACGAACTTGGAAAAAGGTAGAATTTATACCTACAATCCAGGAACTAACTACTCAAGACTATGGTGTTGTTTTTGTTTCCATCCTGAAGAATCAGGAATTGCAGTCGTAGACATTTGGGGTGCTGGTGGATCAGGTGCAGAAATGTGCTGTTGTGGTTTTGGACTAGCAGGTAACTCAGGCGCATACACTAGAAAAACTATTGTAATGGCGGCTGGAGATTACATTGAAGGTCGTGTTGGAATTGCTTGCGGTAATGCAGGCTCTTTATGTTTTAGAGGTTGCTCAGAAGCAACCTGTGTAAGATACTGCGTATCAGGAATTTGTACATGTACTTGTACAGAAGGTGGAAGAGGAGGAATTTCTTACTGTTCTACTAACTCATCATTTTATTGTTGTTTCAGAGCAAACGGTTTCTGTACAACAAGAACAGACAATGATAATTGTGGAATTATTTGTAATAAATGTGATGGATCATATGAAGGAAGATCATTTGGTGGTGAACTAAACTGTCCAAGTAGACTTTCTTGTGTAAGTGCATTTGGATGTTATCCAACTTGTATTTGTATGTTCAACTATCACATACCTACACCATATGGACAGTTTTCGACATGTGGTAATAAACCGGTTTTTGCAAACGAAAACAGAACTCAGTCAGCAGATTGGTCAGGTCAAGGTAGACACCAACACGTTGCAACATTAGGATCTGGTAGATGGCCAACAGGTGGAATTCCATTCACAACTTGTTGGGGTAAATCAGGTGCTTGTAACTGTTACGAGAATGAAGGTTGTGTACCAGTTATGCCTTACGGAACTGGCGGTATGGGACCTTTCCCATGTCCAGGTGTAAGGGATCACGCAACAAGAGGCGGACACGGAACTGTTAGAATTAAATTTATAAGATAAGGATAGAAATATGGCAAGTTTGACAACATTATTAAAAGACAAATACTCGTTTTTTGTTGGTAACGAGCAAAACCTAGAAAGAGGTGAAATATATTCTTACTATCCAGGTAACCACTACACGAACTTTAGATGTCACGTGTGTTGGAAGCCACCAGCGGCTGGTTGTGCCCGAATAGAAATTTGGGGTGCAGGTGGATCAGGTGCAGAGATGTGCTGTTGCGGTGGAGGAACTCCAGGTAACCCAGGTGCATATTCAACAAAATGTATTAGAATTGAACAAGCAGATATAGACGCTAACACAACTTTTGTTTGTGGTGTAATTGGTTTCAGTTGCGGTAATGCAAGTGACCTATGTCACAGAGGAAGATCAGAACCAACACAGATTTGTTGGTTTGGTAACAACGGTGCAGACGGTTGTATGTGTGCAGAAGGCGGTAAAGGTGGATACTCATGGTGTTCAACAGGAACATCATTATACTGTTGTTTTGTAGCAGGCGGATATTGCGGAACAAGAGTAGGTAGTGACGGCTGTGGAGTTATTTGTAATTACAGAGGTGCTGTGGACACTGATTGGTGTGCTCAAGCATACGGTGGAGACTTAAACTGTTATGGTGGTTTCTCTTGTGCAAGATTTGAAAGATGTCAACCAAACTGTAACTGTGGTAAAATAATGATTTTAAAAGTTCCAGCAGGAATGTGGGCAGAGCAAGGTGGAGAAATTCACTATGCAATCGACCAAGATGCAAGAAGATACAGACACTCAGGTGCAGGTGGACACCACGGAGCAACTCACCCATTGAACTTAATGGGAAGAAACCCAACACAAGGAGCGGCTTACACTGCTTGTTGGACAGGTAATACAAGTTGTGGATGTTACGAATGGAACGGTTGTACAGCATTTATGCCGGCAGGAATGCCAGGACAAGGTGCAACACCATGTGATGGCGTAAGAGATCACGCACACAGAGGTGGACATGGAATGATCAGAATAAGATTTATAGCGGATGTGGATCCAGATCCAACTTATCCGGAATATCTACCGTAAGGAGTAAATAAAAATATGGCAACGCTTAAAGGACTATTAATACAAAGAAACACTGCTGTACCAGTGGAAGAAAACCTTGAAAAAGGTTACATTTATTCATGGACACCAGGCACAGATTTTTCAAATTTCTGTAACGGAATTTGTTGGACTGCTCCATCGGCTGGAGCGGCATTGATTGAAATCTGGGGTGCAGGTGGTTCAGGTTCAAGAATGTGTTGTTGTGGTGACGGATTACCAGGAAATGCTGGTGCATACGTTAAAAAATCAATTAATGTAGAAGCAGGTGACACAGTAACAGGTTGTACAGGTATGTCTTGTTATGCTCACCCATTATGTTTTTCAGGTTGTTCAAATGCAACAGGAGTTTGTGTTGTAACAGCATCAAACGGTGACTTATGTATGTGTGCTGAAGGTGGAAGAGGTGGTACTTCTTTCTGTAATCCAAACACACACTCATTATATTGTTGTTTCAGAGCAAATGGTTTCTGTGGTACAAAATGTTGCAATGATTATTGTGGTGTAATTTGTAATCACTGTTCAGGGGCTTGGTGTGCATATGGTTACGGCGGTGACGTTTGTTGTTGCGGTAATATAGGATGTGTAAGTTACTTTGGATGTTATCCACACTGTAAGTGTCAATTCCAAAGACACGTGCCAACACCAGCAGGTTTATTTGCTGAAGAAGGTGCATTGATCACGTTCAATACAGAATCAGATGGAACTCCAATGGCACAATGGTCAGGAAACCAATTATTTCAGTTTTATGCGGCACTTAACTCAACTTCAAGATCACCTAGAATGGGTACTCCAAACAGTTATTGTTGGAGATCAGATAGATCTTGTGGTTGTTATGAATCCCAAGGTTGTGCAAACTACCTACCAGTAGGAGTTGGTGGTATTGGTCCACAGGCTTGTCCAGGTGTAAGGGATCACGGAATCAGAGGTGGATTCGGTGGCGTAAGAATCAAGTTTTTAGCAAACTAATTTACAATAACGCTAAATAGAGTTATAGAAAAATAGGAGAACAAACAATGGCAATTACAGTAAACTTTGACATACCAATGCCAAACGAGCCATATGTGGATGATTTTAGTGCTGGAAACACTCATGCCGCTGTCTACAAAGGTGATAAATTCATCAAAGTAGAAAAAAGAGATTCAGATGGAGAATTGGGTGTAATAGTTTCTGAAGGAGCCACTGAGGCAGAGTTGGATAATTCAATCAACCCAAGAGACGGATGGTCACATCACGTCATGAATGCTGAAACGCACCCATTACAAGTAGCATACCTAAACGGAAGTTACACAACAGGTGATGTTGCTGACTATACAGAAGATTTAGGCACAACAGACACTGACGGTAATGCAGAAACATGGACATACTATTGGAACGATGGAACAGGTTGTCTAACACAAATCTATCTACACGGAACATTGAAAATTGTAGACGGCGCATATGTAGGTCCAGAATTTAGATCTCATGCTGTTACAAGAGAATCGTTTTTACAAACGCTTCCTAATCAAAAAGTAATGATCCAAGCAGAAATTGACAGCGGAAAATACGATGCGGCTAAAATAACAGAATTTAACGCTTATATCACATGGTTAGATTCAGTTGCGGCAAAATACGCAGACGTGGCACATTGGAAAATTCCTTTTCCTCCGTACCCAGAAGTAGAATAATCTAAATTAGATTTACAAAATTATAAGGGCGGCTTTATGTCGCCCTTTTTTTTTAGGTCCAAGAATCAATCCTGCCTATGTGCGTCGTCGATAATTACTTTTACATGAACACACATAATAGATCCAAAGCAATATTTTTAAATGGTGGTATTGGGAGAATCCTGTGCGCCATTCCAGCAATCGAAAAATACCAACAAGAATCAGGTGATGAGGATTTTATTGTTGTTATTGAAGGTAAGTGTAACATATTAGATGGTCATCCAACGTTGGATAGCAAAACGTATGACGCAATGCACAAAAACTTGTTTCACACTCACGTTAAAAACAGAGAAATTATCAGTCCAGAGCCTTACAGAGTATGGGAATATTTCAATCAAAAATGTAATCTGTCACAAGCATTTGATATTATTTTAAATGATAAAGGTGTAAGAGAATTAGATAAACCTAAACTATACCTATCAAAAGAAGAAAAAATATCTGCAGATAAAATTTTACAAGAATGTAAAGATAAGATAAAAGCAGACAAGTATGTAATATTTCAACCTTTTGGAAGAGCAATACAACAAATCGATCAAAGTTTTGTTGACAAAAGCAACAGAAGTATAGACTTCTCTAATTTTAAAAGTATCATTCATAAGTTACACAAAGACAAGTATGGTGTAATTGTTATGAGCGACTTTGGAATAGAACTAGGAGAAGAAGGATACAAAATGGAAGTTGCTCAACCTGAAAAAATTGATTTACGTATTTGGGCATCTATTATAGAAAAAGTAGATCATTTTGTAGGTTGCGATTCTGTAGGACAACACTTTGCATATTCTGTAGGTACACCGTCAACTGTAATAACAGGTGCAACATATCCAGAAAACACATCATATCCTGACAAAGAAGGAGTAACCATAGTTGACCTTGGACAAAATGACAGACATTACGATCCAATTAGAATAACGTTTGACGAAAGAATAAGTCGACACAATGAAAACCTGATGCTTATGACTCCTGAAATAGAGGACTATGTCGTAGACACAATAATGGGAAGGCAAGAAGATGAGTAAAAAAACAGGATACATAGCCGCAATTGCCAGAGGACACAATTCAGGCGTATGTTTATTAAAAGATGGAAAAATAGTTTTTTCTATTGAAGAAGAAAGATTAAGCCGCGTAAAGTATGATGGTGGACCTTATGCTTCAATGGTAAAAATTTTAGAGTACACAGACAAAATTGATTACCTAGTAGTTGCACACACACAATCATTAAAAGATAGAAGCACTGGTAGAGTTGATTATAACGGTGATGACGTTTATACAGGACTTGCAAGAAAATTAGGACTTATAGACAAAAAAGGAACTGCAAAGTCTCCTGAACATCCACAAGTGATTGACTTATCACACATACATCACAAACTACACGCCGCATTGGCTTTTTACAGATCAGGATGGGAAGATGCCGCGGCAGTAATTGTAGATGGTGCAGGAACTTTTATACCTGCTACTCATAGTGCAGGTCATCAAATGACTGTGTTTGAAACAGAAACTATATTTGATTGTGCATATCCAAATGATTTTGTAACCAAATATAAACATTACGGAACAAGTGAAAATTGCCAATGTGCATATATTCCTGCATATCCATCAGACAGTATGGGTGAACCAGGAAGCACACACGAAGCAGTATTTTCAGACAGAGCAGGTATTGTAAAAGTATATGAAGCAGTAACTCAGTATTGTGGATTTAGTGCCATTGAAGCAGGTAAGACAATGGGATTATTTCCTTATGGAAAACCAAACAAAGAAATTCCAGAACTTTTTGTACACAACGGCAAAGGAACTTTAAGTAACAGAAACTTAATTATTCCAACATATCCAAATGCGGCTCTTGTAAACTACGACAACTTTTATAGTTTAGAAGAAAAACTAGAAACTAATCAAAACGACTTAACTGAATTACAAAGTCGTAGAGATTTGGCTTATGCTTGTCAAACAGATACACAAGAAGAAGTTAGAAAACTGATCTATAAAGCAGTTGAAATGACAGGTAAGAAAAAAGTTGTTATATCAGGCGGATACGGATTAAACTGTGTTGCAAACTACTATTACTTGGATACTTTACGTAAAGATGGAATTGAAATATACGTAGAGCCAGTGTCCAATGATGCAGGAACGGCAATGGGTGCCGCTCTATTGTACTATTATTCTTTATCACAAAGCACAGACAAAGACACAACAAAAACTTTATATCTTGGACCAACATACAACTTAAAGAATGAAGAAATAATGCAATACAATGATGAAGATGGTATTGAAGTTGTAGATTGTACAGATGATGAAGTTGTAAAATTAATGACTGATAAGAACATTGTTGCACTTTTCCAAGGACAATCAGAAAACGGCCCTAGAGCATTGGGAAATAGAAGTTTACTTTTTGACCCAAGATTCAAAGATGGTAAAGACTTTGTTAACCAAGTAAAAAGAAGAGAATATTTTAGACCATTTGCAGGTTCTATTCTGCATGAACACACACATGAATGGTTTGATTTAAGAGGTATGGAAGAAACTCCTCACATGATGTATGCAGTAAACTGTCAGCCTGGCGTTGAAGAAAAGATTCCAAGCATTATACACGTGGACGGAACTTGTAGAATACAAAGTGTTAAGAAAGAAGATAACGAATTGTATTATAGATTGATCAAAAAATTCCATGAAGTTACACAATGTCCTATTGTTTTCAACACTTCTTTCAACTTAGGTGGTGAACCATTAGTTGAAACGTTGGATGATGCAGTAAGAACATTACAACACAGCGAAATAGAATATCTATATTTGATAGAATACGGTAAACTAGTAAAGGTAAAAAATGGTTAGACAAAGTGCTTTTTTTATGAATGGCGGTGCAGGTAGACATATAAGTTCAATACCTGCTTTAGAATTATATGCAAAAGAAAATCCTGAAGATGATTTTATTGTTGTGTGTGAAGGAGGTACAGATGCTTACAAAGGTCATCCTTTATTACATTACAGAGCCTATGATAACTGGCATAAGAATCTATTCCAAGATTTGTTAAAAGATAGAAACTTAATTTCACCTGAGCCTTACAGAGTATGGGAGTATTACAATCAAAAATGTAGTCTATCAGAGGCGTATGATATTGCTATAAACAAAAAAGGTCTTCGTAAAATACCTAAACCTAGAATTTATTTGTCAAAAGAAGAAATCTTAATGGCTAGACAAATGATCGGTGAAGTAAAAGAAAAAACTAAAAAAAATAAAATTATTGTAATTCAGCCTTTTGGAAGAGGTGCTGAGAAAAAGTCAGAATCTGAAGTGGTAGATTTGACAGGTAGAAGCATAGAACTAGAAAATTTATGGAGTATAATTAAAAAATTAAGCAAACAATATGGTGTAATGGTGATGAGTGAATTTGGATTAGAATTCAAAACACACGGTGGAATAAACCAACCAGTTGCACTACCACTGCAAACACACATTAGAATATGGGCGGCAATTATCAAGCAAGTAGATCATTTTGTAGGTTGCGATTCTGTAGGACAACACATTGCATACGCATTTGACAAAACAATTACTGTGCTAATTGGAAGTACTTTTCCTGTGAACACGTCATTTCCAGACAAAGATCATGTGGATATAATTGATCTAGGCAAAGACAGCCGTATATACAGTCCCATAAGGATCACACAAGACGAATATTCCGACCGTTTAAATGAAGGTATAATGGAAATGGACAAAAACCAAGAAGAAAAAGTGGTTAATTCCGTCAACTTCATGATCAAGCACAAACACAAAAAAAAGTAGTTTTTCAATTCCTATAAAAATAGGTAAATACACGTAAAAGAAGTATATTACACTATGTTTGACGTATCAAGACTATTTGGCAAAGGAATTAGAAACACATTATTGTTGAAAAATGGACTTCAATTGTCCTACAACGGCCCGTATGTGGTTGTTGGTACTGACACAGTAATGGATCAATTCCATGTAAACACATTCTGTACAGCAGAATATACACTGTCTGTTGACTATGATACCAACAATAAAGAGATAATAAAGATACTTGTCAGTGCTACTCCTTCAAACAGTTCAGTGAATATATATGGTAGAAGTAACATGGGCAACGATTTAGTGCTTGTTACAACAACTGTGAACAATTCATATGTTAGAATTGTGCTAAATCCAGCGGCAAAAACACCAACTACAACTTATGCAGGCGCTAAGGTTGTTTTTAGTGCAACATATTTTCAAACACAAAATTCTTTACAAGGTGGTGACGCAGAACTTATTAATTCTGGAAACAACTATGATAACACAAATGTAAACAGTGGTGGCGGAGGAAGTGGTTATTAAAATTACGAATTTAAATTTTAATAAATATTAAAAAGATGGCAATTAATTACAAATCATTTGAAACACAATCTGGTTTTAAAAGTCCAGGCTTCACTGTAGACACAGCGGGTAACGTAGTTGTAAGAACAATTACATCAACGTTTATACCTGAAGCGGCAACTACTCCACCAGATTTTACAATTACAGAAAATGGCGGTGCATTTGAAGTAGCAAATTTCTCTGGACCCAATCCTACTATCGTTCTTACAAGAGGTGAAGCAAAAACTTTCAAGTTAGATTTAACAAGTTTAGGCTTTAATTTCTTTACACCATCTGACGCAAATCCAAGCATACCAGGCACAGCAATTATAAATGGTGTGAGCCATGCAAATGCTGTTACAGGTAATACTATAATTAATGAAGAATGGACATTTCAACAAACTTGGGTACAAGAAGCAGATTATGATAGAAAAGTTAAAGTTACAGTGCCAGATGTAGCAACAGTAACAAAATTAAATGGCAAAAAAATTCCAGTTGTAATTGCATTACATGATGTTTCACAAACATCAACGAGTGTGACAAATGATGTTAACTTTATTACTGATAAAGTTTTAATTGCTCCAGAAGGTTATAGAAATACTTGGAATGTAGGATACAGTGTCAGTCAAGCAGATGATCTTGCTTTAATAGACAGCATACTTACAAAACTTGAAACTTACGATAACGTTGACACTAGAGATATATCTTTTGTAGGTTATGGAGTTGGTGGACAATTAGCACAGCAATACTTTATACAAACTACCAAAACAAATTTAAAAAATTTAGTATTAATATCAAGTTTGATGCATTTTGATCAACACAAAGTTACCTATGACGATCAAAATAATAGAGTAGATAATTTTTATTCTTTGACTTTAAATCCATTGAATGATTTAGATTCTACACAAATGGTTTGGTCACAAACCACTCCGTTGTCAAACAGAAGAATTTTAATGTTCAATGGAACAAACAATTTAAATTGGCCATTCAATGGTGGAATAGCAAACGGTTTAGATTTAAAAAGTGCACCTGACACAATTTACGCTTGGGCAAAGGCTGAAAATGAAATTGCTGACCAATTGTCTTCAGGCTCGCTACAACCAGATGGTGAAGTATTATACAATTACAAAAGCGGAGCAATAAGATTATTTTCTTATGAAGGCGTTGGTAGTAACTTTGGAGATTTTTTAACAGGTGTTCAAACATATATCACAGACCAAATAGATGTAACTGCTTATGAAGTTGTTCCGGTACCTACTACTTTAACTGGTGCGGCGGCAAACAATCAACAAACTGGAACATTAACATTTACTATTCCTGTAGATACACCAGACACAATATACTATGGTGATGCAGATGGTAATCCGTTTGGTACAGTCACAGTTGCAGATCCTACTTTTACAGGTATAGGAAGTTTCAGTGCAATATTAAACACAGGTGATTTGATTAGTAATGGACAAGATGCAGAAATATCATTGCAACCAACTGGATCATACGGTACAGTGTCAATCAATCCATCAGGCGGTGGATTTATTTCTAACATGGATATTAATGCAAACTCAATACAAAGTACAGGTCAGACAACTTTAACACCTTCAAATGCTGATGTTGTTATAAGTCCACAAGGAACAGGTATTTTAACTGTGGGGCCTATCAATTTAGGTACCATAGACAACATGGATTTAGGTCAAACTACACCACAAAAAGGTTCTTTTTCATTGTTAGAAACGACACAAGGAACGTTAAATAACACTACAATAGGAGCAACTGTCCCGGCAACTGCGGCATTTACCAGTGCAACTGTGACAACTGCACCTACTGATGCAAACGATGTAAGTAATAAAAATTATGTAGACAGCACTAGTACAGTGTTGGCTATCGCGTTAGGAGTATAATAAATGGCAAAACGTAAAGTAGTAAATTATATATTTCAACCAGGAATTCCTAAGTCTGGAAACCTGTTTCCTAATGCTTATGATTTAATACTTAATAACCTAGAATTTTTAAAAGACGAGTCAGTTGGCTATGTTGCAGATAGAGTTGCAACAGATACAGCGGCAAACAATTTTCCTAACGCAGTCAATAGATTAGATAACAACATTGAATATATCAAAGATGAAGTAGCGGCTTATGTGCTTCAACAAAAGAATGCGGCTGTGGCTCCTTATGCAGGATATTCATATGATGTTTTACAATTAGAAACAAGAATTGATACTTTCTTAACAGGATTAAGAAATGATTTAAGATATGGTGGAAATGAAAATTCAAGAAACTATGCACAAACATTTTACACAGATGGCTCATTAAACATTGCAGGTGACGGTGAACCAGAAGTAACATATTTTGAGTACGCAAGAAATTTAGTCACAGGCAATATTTTGCCAGGTGTTAATTTTAGTTCATTACAAAGTGTAACGTCCCAAGATTCATCAGGAGGAACAGGTGAAGCAAATGGTACAACTACATTTACAACACTTGCAAATGGTTTTATCACAACACTAGATAACGGAATTATCAACTTGCCAACATTGGTAAGCAGTCCTTACATATTTGCAGGTTACACTTATGATTCATATAAATGTGAAAGAGACATGGGTTACAACATAAATGGTTTCTTAAATGATTTACGATACGCAGGTAACAAAGAATCAAGATTCAATGCTTCTAAATATTGGATAGGTTCAACACCACAGATTGACGGTGACAGACAACCTGAGATACTTGTTAAAAATCATATTAGAGATGTCATTAACAATTACATTTTAACAAGAACTGCACACACTTCACAACAATCACCAGTAGTAACAACTCAATACTTTGGAACTGCGGCAGGCGAAGCAGGTGCAAGTGCTAGAATCACTGCATTAACTTTTATTATTACAGATGTAATTGAAAATGGTTTAGATAACTTACCAGCATTAGAAAGAAACGAAATAAGTTCTATTAAAGCACCAACAAAAATTGGTTTAGAAGATGTATTGTTGATTACAAACACTACACGTAATAAAGTTTTATATAATTTTGCAGACGCTACGCTGGGTGCAGAAGTTTCTTATGAACAAGAAGCAGATCCTGATTATCCAACATTTTTACAAGTTACAGACACAATTACTACTATATTTTTAAACTTTGATACAAGTACATTTTTAGCAACAGACACAATTCAAATGTTTGTTGAAGATAAAGTTATTAGAACAAGACCATTTGATTTTGGAACAGATGCTATTGAAAGAATGAGAGTAGCACCTTCTCAATCAATGCTTGATGCTGACTTTGAGTATGGATTACAGCCTACAAAATGGCAAGCGATTGGAACACAAAGAGGGTATCCATCAATTTATGAAATACCAGGAACTGATCTAGATGTAGACACAGTTACATCTGATGCATCTGCAGGAACAAACGGAATAGGTTCATCCTTGATAACAGTGACAACTGTTGGACCACACGGCTTTGAACCTGGTCAAGCATTTACAATTATTGGATTCACAAATGGTGTTGCAGGTACTGGTAGAGCACAAGGTTCATTTGTGGTAAACACAGTGCCAGGTAATTTGTCATTCACATATTACTCTAAAGCAAAAGTAGGAACAACTAATGGTGTAGAGATACAAACAACGTTCACTCAATTAAGAAAAGCAGGATTTTATTCAGGTGCAACAATAGGAAGACCAACTTTCAGTGTGTCATCTAATGGAGCAAATGGAAACTTTGTTTTGCCAATTGGTGGATTAAGTGGAGCAACAATTATTCCATTCCAAGATGCAACTTTGCCTGAGATAGGTGCACCACTTTCAGGTGGCGGACTGTCTACAGGAACACAGATTACAGCAGTTACAGGTACAGGTAGCACACTAGCAACTCCAGACGTACAAGGTGACTACACAGCGGGTGCAACAGAAATAAATGTTGTTGATGCCTCAGGTATTTTACAAAACAGTATCATTGACAGAGGAGATGGATTTGGTGTGGCAATTACCAACGTATCAGGTAATGCTTTAACATTGAGTTCTGGTCTTACATCAAACTTAATAGGTGATGTAACAAGTTATTCAAACATAGGTGGCTTTAATATCAGTCCTGCAGGACAAAATTTTGCTTGTGATGTATTCAACAACGCAGGTGTTTACAGCATAACAGTTTCTAACTCAGGCGAAAACTATGCAATAGGTGATGCAATAGTGATTACAGGAGATTTAATTGGAGGAGCCACTCCAGCAAACGATTTAACAATAAGTGTTGCCTCTGTAGATACAGGTGGTGAAATTTTAACTACAACATTAGATGGTGAAGCATTTACTGGTTCAGGTTCTAAAGCAAATATTTCTGGAACATTTAACAATGGTACAGGTACAGGCGGAGGTTGGGACATTACAAAAACTAACAACTCTTATTCAGCAAGTTTAAGAAATCCAACTTACACATCCGTTGAAGGAACTGTTACAGGTGGTGCTGGTTCTGGATTACAACTGGACGTAACAATCAACGCAAACAGTTATTCAGCAGTGCTAGGTAGCAGTGATGCAAGTGCAGGCTATGTGATAGATGATGTTGTTAATTTCACAGGCGGTACTTTTGGTGGTACAACAAACGAAAATTTATATGTAAGAATCACTGGTGTTGATGGCACTGGTGCAGTAACAAACTTTACAACATCAGGAACGGCTCCAGATGCACAAGAAGCCTATGCTGTTAATGTAAGTGATTACACAGCAAGTGCCTCAGGTGCAGGTGCAACTTTTTCAGTAACAAGAACAGGTACAACGTATTCTGCAACAACAACTGGTTTAGGTTCAGGATTCATTCAAACGGAAACTGTTACAGTGTTAGGAACATTTTTAGGTGGAACAAGTCCTGCAAACGATTGTACAATAACAGTTGACAGTGTAGATGGTGGTGGTGGAATTCTTACAACCACTGTAACAGGAACAGCACTTAACAGTAAAACTTTTATAGATGTAGCATCAGGATCAAATTTACTTGGTACAGGTGCGTCTTTTGATGTGGTATTAAACGGCACATCTTACAATACAATTACAGTTAACAACGCAGGTTCAAACTATGGCGTTGGACAAAACTTGGTAATTCCAGGAACAAGTTTAGGTGGAGTAACACCAACACACGATTTAACTATTCAAATTACTGCTTTAACATCTCCTGCAAGAGGTGTAAACACTTTTAGTAACAGTGGCTCAGCGGCAAACGGTGGAACATCAGGTTACACTGTAGGTGATTTAATAAAAATTGAAGGTTCAAATTTAAACGGAATTACTGGTACTAATGATGCAATTATAAAAGTTGCAAGTGTTAATGGTGATACATCATTGAACACATTTACAGTTTCGGGTACAGCCTCAGATGCGGCAGTAGATTATTCTACACCTGCTTTCACAGGTGGTGATGGTGTTGGAGCAAACTTCACAGTAACAAGAACTGGTGCAGTTTACAGTGCCACAATAGATGCGGCAGGTACAGGCTACAATGCAACAAACACAATTACCATTGCTGGTACAGAAGTTGGTGGATTATCACCAGCAAATGATGTTACAATCACAGTTGATTCTGTAGATGGTGGCGGTGGTATTGCTACAACAACTGTAAGTGGTACAGCAGTCAATGTACAAAATTACACAGATGTTAATGCAACCAATCTAGTAGGACAACTTGCAACATTTGACATTGTGTTGGCGGCAGGTAATTATTCAATTGCAGTAAACAACGCAGGACAAAGTTATGGTGCTGATCAAACATTCACTGTACTAGGACCAAATTTATTTGGTACTTCACCAACTAACGATGCAACAATTACTATCACTAGTGTGAATGCATCTGGTGGAATTACAGGAGCAAACATTTCAGGAACGGCAAACACAGGAAGTGCAAGTACACTAGGAGTGTCAGGCTCAAACAGAGTACCACAAGGTGTTGGTGCAACGTTCAGTGTGACAAGATCAAATCAAACTGATTCTTCTACAACATATTTAGAAGTGATTGGAAGTGCAACAGGATCTAACTATGCAGTAGGTGACAGGATTACACTACAAGGTCAAAGTTTAGGTGGTAATTCACCAGCAAATGATATTGTTGTTACAGTACAAGGTATTAACACAACAGGTGGAGTGTTAACAAATACACACACAGGTGTAGCGGCATCAGGAACTGGAATATCAGTTTACTCTAGTGTAACAATTTCAGAACCAACTGGATCAAGTATCGCTAACGGCACAACATTAACATACGCGGCATTGGCAACCATACAGATTGATTTTGAAACTCCTCATGGACTTGTTCCAGGAGATGCTTTCTTGGTCACAATACAATCAGATGATGGTGCAAACAATCACTTGTTGGCATCAGGACCGTTTTTAGCAACTTCGATTCCATCATTACAACAATTACAATATCAAGTAAGAGCACCAGGTACAATTACAGACAGTGCTTGGCAAGGATTTATATATGTACGTCCAGATTCATTCTTTATACACAGACCATTTGATGGTGGTGTTCAATTAGGAACAGGTGGACCACAACACGGTGCACAGGCTATACGTCAATCTAAAAAATATATTAGATACCAATCAGGTAAAGGTATTATGTACACAACTGGTGCCTTGTTTGCACCAAGTTATGATTTATTAAATGTAACAGCAGATGCAACATCTGTTGGATCAACGATTACAGTTGAAACAGATGATACAGATCATGGATTACAAGTAGGTTCAACAGTTAGATTAATTGGTATTGGAACTTCGGGATACAATGGTTACTACACAGTAGCAAGTGTAACAAGTGAAAGAAGATTCACAGTACTTGCAGTACAATCACTAGGTGGAACAGTAGCAGAATTTGAAGATCAACCGCAAGTAACATTATCAAATTGGAATGGTGCAACTGTACGTTCAGGAACATTTGATGATCAAAACGGAATTTTCTGGCAGTTTGATGGACAGAATTTAGCCTTTGTACAAAGAACTTCAACAAGACAGGTAACAGGTACAATTACAGCAATACCTGATTCAAACTCAATTACAGGTGTAGGAACAAGATTTAGAGAACAATTAAAAGCAGGTGACAGAATTGTAATAAGAGGAATGACACACGTTGTTTCACAAGTAAATTCAAACACACAGATGTTTGTAACTCCAGATTACAGAGGTGTTAACACATCAGAAGGTGTTAAGGCTTGTTTGGTTTTAGATAAAATTGTTAAACAAAGTCAATTTAATTTAGACAAAATTGACGGCACAGGTCCAAGTGGATACAATTTTGATCCAGGCAAGATGCAGATGATCGGGATACAGTTTTCATGGTACGGGGCTGGATTTATTGACTTCATGACAAGAGGATCAAATGGTGACTTTGTGTTTGCACACAGAATGAGAAATTCAAACGTGAACACAGAAGCATTTATGAGAACTGGTAACCAACCAGTGCGTTACGAAGTAGCCAATGAAGGACCTAGTGGCAAATTAGAAGCGAATGTAAGTACAACAGCAACTGAATTACCGTTGATTGATGCATCATTCTTCCCAACAACAGGTGGAACAGTTTATGTTGACAATGAAATTGTTACATTTACAGGAGTATCAGGAGACAAACTAACAGGTTGTACACGTTCAGCACAGTTAACAAACTTTGCTTCAGGTGCCACAAGATCATACTCAGCAGGTAATGCCGCAGAACACTTTAGGAACACAGGTGTTGTTTTAATATCTAACACAACATCACCGATTATATCACACTGGGGATCAGCATTTATTACAGATGGTAACTTTGATGAAGATAGAGGATACTTGTTCAGTTACTCAGCATCAGGATTAGATATCACAACAACAAGACAAACTGTATTCCTATTAAGACTAGCACCGTCAGTATCAAATGCATTGACAGGTGACTTAGGTGACAGAGACCTGTTGAACAGAGCCCAATTACTTTTAGATGGACTAGAAGTTACTTCAGACACACCGGCTACGGGTACTAATGGACAGATTGTAATCAATGGAATTTTAAATCCACAAAATTATCCAGTTGATCCAAGTGACATTGGTTGGACTGACTTGACTGGTGTTGCACAGGGTGGACAACCATCATTTGCTCAAATTGCACCAGGTGGTTCAGTTACTTGGAACTCAGGTACAACAACTACAACAGCAACAGCATTAACAACTAACGCAATGACGTCAACAGCAAATCACTGGTTTAATTTAAGTGGAAACAGAAACTATGCATACTTCTTACAAGCAGATTGGGAAAACAAAGGTCACGTAGTTGGTATGGAAGTTACATCTGCACAATTCCCATCAGGTACAACTGTAACACAAATTCAAGACAGAGGTTCATATTACTTGGTTTACTTCTCACAAAGACACACAGGTATAAGTGGCGGACAAGCAGTAGATTTTAGTTATGGTGGAAATATTACAAACTCTAACTACTTGTTCTTCCAAGAAGCATCTTGGTTGGCACTTGGTGCGGGAACAGGAACAGAAGTAGACTTTGCTACAAGTACAGAATTTCCAGCAGGTTCATCAGTTGTATCAATTGCATCAGTATTAACATTTGGTGCAACAAACTATTATCGTGTAACATTTAACCAATCGTTCCAAGGAACTATTGCAGGCGGTACAGCCATATCATTCTCATTTGGTCAACCACCATATGCACAACCTGGTCAGAGTATTTTCTCATTTGTTGCCCAACCTGGAGAAAGATCAACATTGGCTCTTAATGCAATCCAAGAACTTACAAATACAACATTGGGTGGCAGAGGAACGTTCCCGAATGGTCCTGACGTGTTAGCAATTAACATATCAAGAACAGCAGGTACAGGTGGTGTTCCAGCAACAGTTACGTTGCGTTGGTCAGAAGCACAAGCGTAATTTTTATCTATTTTTTAAAGTATTTTTTTTGCTAGACTTTGTGGGTCAGCACCAGGAGTTTTTTGTCCATCACCAGGTATAACTCTATAGTTGTCATCTGGATCATCCATTGTACTAACTTCTGTGACACTGCCTGTGTCAGTTGTACAAATTAATTGGTGAGGCATCAATGGAGGATTGTGCCACGTTTCACCAGTCTTTAATGGTTTTTCGTAAAGTGTTGCAGTTTTTGTATCAATATATCTTAATTTAAACTCACCGTCATTAACAAACCAAGTTTCGTCTTTATTTTTATGAAAGTGCATAGAAAATTTTGCATCTTTTTTAGTAAAAACTAGAAACTTTCCACAGTAGTGTTCGTTGGATGCCCATATAACTTCGTATCCCCAACCTTTTGTAATTTTATCACCTTGTTTATTAAAATTTTTCGACATATTGTTCAATTGTGCTCCAATCTACGTTAACAAATTTATTTACTTTAGAATTGTCTGCCCTAGTGTAACTTTGATAGTGCTTTCTAATGTTTTCTGGCATTGGTATTTCTTCAATTTTGGCATCATATTTCTTTGCAATCACTTCAGCAACGTGTTTAAAACTTACATTGGTACCTGTGCCAACATTGAACACACCAGAAGTATCTGCTTCCAACATTTGACTGTGAACTTCACATACGTCATGCACACTCACAAAGTCTCTAGTGTACTTGTCACTATCTTGAAAAATTTTAATAATGCCATTATCTTTTGCTTGTTGAATAAACTTACTTACAGGACTCATTTGATTGCCTTTGTGTTCTTCCATAGGCCCGTACACATTAAAATATCTAAAACCTTGCACTAACACATTAAATTGTCCTGCCTGTTGTATAAATCTATCAAACAGATATTTGCTCCAACTATATGGAGATTGTGGAGATACAGGCGAATCTTCGTTGAAGTCTTTTACATTTCCATACACACTTGCGGAACTGGCATACTGAAAGTTTGTGCCCATCTGTTCACACATTTGTAACAACCGCATACTGTATTCATAATTTTGTGTAAGAATTTTATCTACATTAGTTTCAGTTGTTGAACTTATTGCACCTAGATGGATTACCCAATCATACTTTGAAGCATCAGGATATACATTTGGTGTATACTCAAAGCCTTCTACCTCATGGTTATTTTCAAGATGTTGTATTAAGTTTTGTCCTATAAAACCTGCACCACCTGTAACTAATATTCTCATTTAAAATCCAAAGTATTGAAACTTGCCATCCCACTTATATTTTGTGTAAAACAAGTTATTTTTATCTACCATATTAACATCTAATTCTTCATTTGTCAAATAATGTTGTAAAAATTCATTTTTATCTATATTGATGTCTAAAGCAGGAGCCAAACAATTTTTTATCCAGTTTGCGTGTGTGCTAATAGATGGATGTTTATCTTGTTCAACTTTTTTACGTTTCGAAAAAAAACTAATGGGATCTTGGTCTTTGTACGTAACATTAATCTCTGGCGATTTTACATCATCTGAATAACTTTGAATTGGAGTTACCCAATTGTCATAAATCTCTTTGTTGTGTACAAACGGTTGTTCTTTTATCAGTGCTGGTACATCTACACTACTTGTGATTGCCCACTTGCACTCTAAACTTTTCAAAAAGTTTATTGTCATGCTGATATAATTATGATTCATGTACATATAACTTTCTTCATTCCAGGTTTGTTGGATCCAAGGCTCTTCAACGCCTCCCTTCATCCAAATATTTCCTCCTGCTCTCCAATTGCCAAAAGGCAAAATACCCATTGAGTGAATGTCTATTCTGTTGAAGTCTGTAAACTGCACAACAACATAATCGTCTTTTGTAATTGTGTTTTTTGTTAATGCTTCATGTACTCTTTGCATTATTGCGTTGTTGCCTAGTCCACTGATTGCCCAGTTTTGAAAATCATCAAATTGATATCCAAGCAAGTCACTCCAACAGGGCCAATAATAATTTGTGTAACTACAACCAAACGTAAACAATTTCATTTTAATCTATCTTATCACACCATTTAACAATTTCATTCCATTGTGCTTCAGTGAATATATCTTTGTACATTGATTTTTCTGTAAATCTTGGAATAAAATTGATATTAAGTGCTACTCTTGAATTTGCATTGGTGCAAGTTGAGCCCGAGTGTTTCATGTTGCTAGGGAATAAAACTATTCTATTAGCAACGCTTTCAACTTTGTCACCATCTTCAAACGCAGTGTATCCATTGTTTGTATTCATGTAGTAAATGCCGGTAATACTTAAAGGTACTAGGCAATCACAATGGTATCCATGCACATAAACTTTGTCTGCTCTTGGCACTAGATTAGCCTTAATTCTTATAAAAGTGTTTGGATGAATTCTATTGAAAATAGGAAACAGCATTTGCCAATTGTCTTGTTCAGTCACAACACTTCCATCTTCTCTCAACACATGATGAGTAAACTGATACTGGTGTTTTTGACTTTCAGTTTCAATTTGAGATTCACTTACGACATAATTTTTAAAATACCAAGGAAAGTGCTCTCCAGCATAACGTTCCAAAACTGGTTTTGCTTCATTGTCTGGTAAAAAATTATCAATAATTATTTTGTTATTCTGTATTTTTTTTTGCATTTTCTTTTACCTTGTTCATAATATCTGTGGTCGAAAATCCTTGCACAGTTGGAAAAATTTTCACTTCTGCTAGTTCGTTACCTACAGTTGTTTCAACTGTGTAATCACCACCTTTAATAATAACATTTGGTTTGTGCTGTTGGATTGCTTCTAATGGAGTATCTTGATCAAATACAACAACGTCATCTACCCACGGTAATTGTAGTAGTTGTTGCTCGCGGTCATGAGCAGTGTTAAATGGTCTACCTTCGCCTTTAAGTCTTTTTACACTCTCATCAGAATTGATACCTACTATAAGTTTGTCGCCTTGCTGACTTGCAAACTTTAAAAGTTCAAAATGTCCTTTGTGTAAAATATCAAACACGCCATTGGTCCATACAACTGTGTCTTCAATATCTTTAATATCAATTATAGAAACACCTCTTTTTTGAATTATTTTTTGAGCACCTTTTACTGCAAGTTCACAACAATTAAGCATATCTTTAAATGGAAAATAATGTGCAATTACAGCCAACACAGAATCACCTGCACCACTGACGTCTGCAATTTCTACTGTTGTGCCTTTTACTTGTTCATAAGTATTTTTAGTTACTACGTGAATTCCGTTAGAGCCATCAGTTACAATTAACCAAGTCCATAAATTTTTTACACAATGCTCTTGGGCTCTTTTGTAATCAAATGAACCAAACCATGATTCATATTCTTTCATATTTGGCTTTACCAAATACGCTCCTTTGTAAGTGCTAAAGTCTTGTTTTGGATCAACAAAAACTCTTTTACATTTTTCTATAATTTTTTGCACTGTGTCTTTTTTAATAACGCCTTTTGCGTAGTCGCTTATGATCACAGTATCATTTGGTTCTAAATCTTTTAACAGTGTTTCAACAGGTGTATTTTTTGAATAATTTTCTTCCTTGTCTATACGTATCAAGTGTTGTCCGTTCTGTCCTATAATTCTAGTTTTGGTAGTTGTGCAATCACTGTCTTCTGATACGTAAGATTTCACAGCATTTTGCATTAATATTTCTTGTATTTTATGCCCTGGGGTGTCGCTACCCACTGATCCATATAAAGACGTGTGTGTGCCCAAATTTGACAGGTTTAAAGACAGATTTCCTGCGCCTCCTACGTTATATTCTTTGTCAGATTCTTTAACAACAAGTACAGGTGCTTCTGGGCTGACTTTTTGGCAGTCACCGTTTACCCATACATCTAACATTATGTCGCCAATAATTTTAATCATCTAAAAATTTTAATATTTTGAATACAGTTTCTAATTTTGTTTGATTTATTTTTGATTGCAATGTTTTTCTTAATCCTTGGTGTAAAGGTTTCGGCCAATGATTAAATGTACACCACGCAAAGCCGTCATGTTCTTTGTTGAGTTTAGGTAAAAATTCAGGACCTACAACACAAAGATATGTGTGATATAAAAATGCTTCATCGTTGCTGATGAACGTTTCCATAGGTATAGTTTTGAGTATTTTAACACTACCAATTTCTTCTTTGATTTCTCTTTGAAGTCCAGTCCAAGCAAGTTCGTTAGTAGTCGTACCTCCTACTAATCCCCATACCCTGTTTTGTTTGCTCTGTGTTCTGTGTAGCAGTAAAAATCTATTTGTTTCTTTAGAATAGAATAATGCACCGCAACCAATAATCTTCTCGGTCATACAGTTAATTATTTAGAGTTGAATTTGCCAGGTTCCTTTACGATATTCACCTTCAAACGATAACAGCCATTGTTCGCCTGTCCATTTGTATTGTATTCCGGTATTCAGGTTTGAGATAAATTTGGTACTAAAATTATCACTGCTAGTTGTATTTGCACTGGCATCAAATAGTACTGTCCATGCTGATCCATTCCATTCAATAATATCATTTTCATTTAGATCAGTCAAAGTGGTGTCAGTGTTTTTCCAAGCATCTGCGTCATTGTTTACATCTGCAAGTAATAACAATCTTACACCTGTTTGTTTTATATCTGTAGGATTAAATTTTGTTGGATCGATTATGTAGTCAACTGTGCCTCTAGAATTTACTCCTGTAAACACAGTGTCTGTTGGAATAGTATCTTCATCCCAATTGATAATCAGTTGAGTTTCATTTAATTCATTAACTGCAAAAGTTCCACTTACTCTTGTATCAATATCTTGTCTGTTGAGTAAAATTTTACTTAAACCTGCACTGTATTTGCCTGGCAAAGTTTGTAAAATTTTATTCCAATTTACAGCGCCTGCAATACCTTTGTCAATTATTTGTGCAACATTATTCATTACCAATACATCATATCCAATAGCAGTTGTGGCAATCACAGCATCAGCATCTTCTTTAGTTGTTGCACTTGTATCAATACTACCATCTGCATTTGTTGTAATTGTTGACTTGACACTTTTTGCATAATCATCTGAATATGCTTGAAGTTCTGGCATTGATTCTCCTAAATCAATATTGCCTGTTTTTTCATTGTATATACTTGCAATAATCTGTGTAACAACACCTAACTTTTTAACTTTAGTTGGTGGAGAAATATATATAGGTGTTGAAAAATTTAATGTCGCAACATCTATTTCCGATTCTGTGCCAGTTGGAATACTTCTATTACTAAAATTAATATTTGCAATTTCAACCACACTTAAACTTGTCCAATCCACATAGTTGTCAGTGGTTTGTATTTCTAAACTAGGGTTAAACAACATTAATATTTGTTCCATTATTTGTAATTTTTGTTCTGTGTTTGTTGTCCATAAATCTACAGCAACACTCAATGTGTATGGCGTAGGCATTAATCTTTCCACAGTGAAATTTTTACCTTGAGTATTCAAATATTCATTATTGTCCTTATCATATGCACGTTCTCTTAAATGTACTTTACTAACGTAGGTAGCATCTGCTAATCTATTTCTGTCTAATTCAAGATTAGTAATGTATACACCCATTCTAGGTGCACTCATAATTTTATTTTCTGAGTTGTCTCTCATAATGTGAGCAACCTGTCTTGTGATATCACCATACATCACAGGTATGGTACGCAAAGCACCATCACCGTCTTGATAATTGAAATTGCTCATTAATCTCACTATTTGAGTGATGTATCTTCTTATTTGTCCATCGTAAAAAAATTGCATTAATCTTTACCTTCTATTGCTGTACCTTTAAACGGATCAGCATTTGTATCTCTATTGTTCTCGTTGAACCTGTTGCTAGTTGGTTCGTAATATATCCTTGTTTTACCCATATACTTTTTTGTGACCTTCCTCAGACCAACTGCTTTTTCTGTACCTGGTATAGGTATTCCCCAAAGTTCTCTTATTTTCATTAATTATCCGCCTGTGGTCGTAGTGCTTTAGATAAACTTTGTCTTTCTGCTTGTTTATCTGTGTAAAACTCAACTGTCCATTTACCATCAAAAGGTATTTTTTCTTGTACATCACTTATCACTGGCAATGTAATAAAGACTTTGCTGTTAGATGATGTTAGTAACCCTGTATGATC